>OFMI01000097.1_pt1 | contig 81622 bp, 89 predicted proteins | sample 1541741 | NCBI WGS metagenome assembly OFMI01 (sample SAMN04209219, study PRJEB22552) | human gut metagenome | biome: gut; material: feces | host: Homo sapiens | place: USA: Oklahoma | reverse complement strand
TCAGCTTCCGATAAGTGGAATTCAGAGATTCAATGGCATTTGTTGTATAAATGACCTTTCTAACCGCTGCTGAAAACTTGAAGATTGGGGAAATAGCATCCCAGTTATCCTTCCAGCGTTTCATGGAATTCGGATATTTTGCAGTCCATTTTTCCATTACCCGATCCAAAGCTGCCAAAGCTTTCTTTTCATCCGCTGCCTGATATATCGTTTTCAAATCTGTGGCAAATGCTTTTCTGTCTTTATCTGGAACATATTTCAAGGTATTTCGCACTTGATGAACGATACATCTTTGATATTCTGTCTTAGGAAATGCTGCCGCAATCGCTTCTTTGATACCTGTGAGTCCATCTGCACAAATGATCAGGATATCTTTTACACCACGATTTTTTAATTCGTTTAAGACGGAGAGCCAATACTTGGAACTTTCATTTTCTCCAATACTGATAGTAAGCACTTCTTTCTTACCTTCCGCATTAATCCCAAGAATGACATACGCAGCAAGCTTCCGGATCACTCCATTATCACGGACGGAATAGTGAATCGCATCAATATACAGGATTGGATAAACTTCATCTAATGGCCGATTCTGCCAGTCTTCAATTTGTGGGAGAATCTTGTCTGTAACATCTGATATAAAACCTTCGGATGTTTCAAAACCATAAATATCTTCGATTGTTTCTGAAATCTGCCGGGTTGTCATACCTTTTGCATACATAGAAATAATCTTCTGATCGATATCTGAAATGTCTTTCTGACGTTTCTTTACTACTTGAGGTTCAAAAGTTGATTTTCTGTCTTGTGGAACTTCAATCTCCATAGAACCATAACGACTATTCACTCTTTTTCGCTTATAACCATTGCGATAATCACCGCTATCAGAACGTTGTGATTTTTCATATCCCAAGTGGTCATCCATTTCCGCTTCCATCATCTCTTTGATGGTTCCACCAAGAAGATCTTTCAGCGCATCCTGGATATCTTCTGCTGATTGGATATCGTATTCTTTCAAGAGCTGGTGAATGATGTTACGTTTTCCTTCTGTCATTTGTACTTTGTGTACAGGTTTCTTTTCTCTTGCCATAATAAAAGGCCTCCTTATGATAAAATATTTTACCATAGAAGACCTTCTAAAACATTATTTACAGAAAAAGTTTCACATTCTCATTTAAGTTCAATAAATCATAACTTACTGAACCCCAAGTATTATTTGGCCTTTTTAGAAAACCATTACCTTCAATAATTCCAATGAAAGATGAATTGTAAACTAAATTATCATCTCCTTTACCTAAATCTTGAGAAGTATCATCATATGACCATGAGACATAACTATATCGAATAGAGTTGGGGTCCCCGTCATGTATGAAATAGGAACCAGATTTTTCCGATACAAGGCACATGATTTCATTTTCGCCATCCAAATCAAAATCCTCATAAAATAATTCTGGGCTTTCATAGAGAATATCTCCAATATACAAATTAGAAAGCCCGTTCATCAAACGGAATAGATTCCCCATTCGCAAGATTCCGAATTGGTCATAATCATACTCTTCATCTTCTGCATTCCTTTTACTATATTGATACAGTGCTATGTCATTTTTGGTATCCTCTGCAATTAAGACGATTCCCATATCCCGTAAATCTGTATCAAATGGAGCTTGCGGTGCGCTCAAAAGGTCATCTAGCGTAATGCCATAATCATTTTTATTATATTCATCCCAATCAACTGCAGTTTTATCCATTTGATTTTCATTATTTCTATCTGATACTTCTTTTGTAGGATATGTGATACCTTCCATATCTGTATGAAAATGATAAGGTACTACATTGTTTGAATCTGACAAAAGCAATAAGTTAACATTCAGTGTATTGATATCTTTTAAAGGTTTTTCATTTAATACAGTTTGTTCGAGCATTTTACGGGTATTTGCTTGTGCAGCATTTTCATAATAAATAAAGTCGGAATCATTTTCCCATACAAGTTTATACATACCGTATACGTCTTGATACAAACCATGTACTATACCTCCAGATTTGTAAGAGGTAATGTCTTGTGCTGTTTGATATTTTGAGTTAGAAAAACCAAATAATACGGAAGTTCCACGTCCAGTCATGCAAATTTCCGTACCAGCTGTGATATCATATTCCATTACATTTTCGCCATAGGATATATAGGATTCAAAATATGCGGGGTACTGGAATGAGTAATCACTATAATCATAAGTGTTTAAATTCGTATAGTCCACAAAATTAACAAGGTAACTTTCCTGCTCATTAGACCAATTCCCATGATTATAATAAGATTCATTATAATATGAGTTTATATCCATATGTGTCAAAGCGAAAGAATCGTAAATATTATTATTAATATATTGTGTTTCAATACTACATAATTCTAAGCCGTTTTCATATAAGTCATAAAAATCATAATCAACAGGTGTTTCGGTTAGTTTCTCATCATCATAAGAAAAAAAGGTATGTTCGCCATTATTTATGAATGAAACATCATCTTCTGCAGTCGCATAGTTATCTGCTAATACCACTCCATTATCGTGAATGAAAAGTTTTCCATATCTGCCTGACATATTGTCCTTGTCCCATCCCCAGTTTTTCTCACTGAATTTAAGTGGTGTGCTGGCTGTAACAGTCCATTCACTGTCGTATTCATAAATGTTTAGCGTTGGTACAAAGTTAAAATCATCTTCTGTATTTTCTATCGTAAGCACTTCTTTTTGGCTATCTGCATCCAAATCATAAGCATACGCCTCAATACAGCCTATGGGGACACTCAGATTATCCTCGGCAATGTATAACTGGTTTCCGATATAATTCAATTTCAAATGTTCAGCTAATCCTTCAGAAGTGGTAGGTAGAGAATTCATTACTTCTTGAATCCGTTGTTTCTTTAGTGTTTGATACCCAAATATCCCGCCAATACCAACAACTCCGACACATACAATGGCAACGATTATTTTTACGGAAAGACTGTGTATTCCGACTTTTACCCCTGTAGCTCCTGTCTTTGCCGCTGTAGATGTAGCAGCTGATGATAGCGGTGTCTCTGTGATAGCAGAGTTCCCATTTACAGCCGACTTGTTTGGTGCAGCAGATTCCGATTCCGCAGGCGTGGTAGATTTTGATGTCTGCCGGGAATCAGTATTCTGTGCTACAAGATTGTCTGTCTGTGATATTTCCCCGGCAGATGACGCAGCGGCGCTGATGTAACTTGTAATCCGCTCGTAGAGTGTAGCATCCCCCTGTGCCGGGAGTGTGTCTGCATAAGAGGTGTCGAACAGTTTAAATACCCACAAGAAGAACGGAATCGGAGCCATGCCGTAAAGTTTCGTCCCTTTCTTCTCCAGTTCCAGAACATTCGCCTTGATTTTCTTTTTGGCCAAGGAAACATTAGTCTTCACCGTACCAATAGGCATAGCTAATCGCTCCGCAATCTCTTTTGTGGAGTATTGTTCCAGCCATAAAAAGATACATTCGCGCTGGTTATTTGGTAAATCCGCAAGCATTTCATCTATAAGGCGTTTTGTCTCCTTGACATCCATACTGGCTTCCGGATTAAATTCGGCATAATAGGTTTCAGCTGGAATTTCATCCAACGCCTCAAAAGCAGACGTTTTGTCTTCCTTTTCAAAGGAACCCTTCGTGTGCGGCATTAAGTCCACCATGGAATTTTTCAGGGCTTTCTGACGCCGTATTTCGGTCAAAGCGGCGTTGGTCGCAATCGTCCCCGCCCACTTCCAAAATGTTTTTGGTTCTTTTAGATTCGGCAGTTCGGAATATATTTTCAAATAAGTATTCTGTAATACATCTTCAATATCCGCTTCTTTTTTCAGATATTTGGCGATTGTTAAGCGCAGATGGTAATAGGTCTGATTATATAAGAATTCAAATGCGTTCATATCCCCTTGAATGGCAGCATTTACGCTGTCTGTAAAATCAATGCTTCTCATGTTGTTGTACTCCTTGAGATTTTAATTTTTGAATTTCTTTTTTAATTCGCTTCCAGAGTTTTTGTTTTTCATAGTCATCCTTTGGGCGATACCAAAATATTATCTTCATTATATCATCCTCCTTTCACTATACAAGATGCTTTCAATACGAATCTGGTTTTAGTTATTTGCAAAATTATTCTTCATTCTATGAATAGAACAAAATTATAGACGGTTAGGAGGACGAATCAAATAGTCTATTGTTCAAGAAAGATGGAGGATAACTATATGAAATTAGAACAATTAAAACCAAAGAAATCTTTTGAACCGATAGTTGCTTACGGCTCGATACTTCCGGTAAATATAAAAGAAAATGATGACAGAATTCATGCCAACATCAATTATTCAGAAATTCTGTCGAAACTAATTGAAGAGGCCGGTATTCATTGTAAAGCCCATGCATCCGATTTATTTATTTCATGGCAGCATTTTCTGAATGATGTGTCGAAGCAGGATAAAGATGGGACTGTTACGGAATATTTTGGATTTCGGGAATTGGGTGTAGACCATGAGTCGTTCATCAAAGTTAAACTTGAAAATGAAGACGTATATGGAAAAGACCATTATGCATCTATTTTCCGGTTAGATTGCAGTATTCATAAGGAAGTGGTAACTATGAAATTGTATCAATTGAAATAGTGATATTTTCGGCTAAAAATTAGGAGGATTATTATGAAAGGAACGATGAAAGTACCAAAACTTAATAAAAGCGGGTTATTCATTTCAGAACTGGATTGGGACGATACATATAAAGAGAAAGAAAATCCGAAGGGAAACTTTGTAATGGTCATTGAACCGCTGGAAGGTTTTGATGAAGACGTTATTTACTACGAAAAATTAGAAGATGGATTTCTGATTGAAGGAGAAGCATATATCTTGACAGGGAACAGAGACGTTCTGGAAAGAAAAATCTCTAAGTGGAAACGGGAATATAATCAAAACCCATTTCAGTTTATTGAATCAAAGCTGCATTAAATGGTTAAAATGGAGGTTTACAAATGCGAGTAAAATATTTAAAAGGTAAAGATGGAAAACGGTTGAACATTAGTCAGTTTCCTAATTTTCAAGCAAACGGAAGTATACGCGGAATGAAAAAACAGTTTTACGGGCAGGACGCTTTGCTCGTAAGATGTGGAAACTACATATACAAGGTTGGAAATTTGAGGGAAAATCATGGTCCGATTATGACTTATGGAGAAAACATTTATTTTAATTATGCTTATTAATTGAAAAATGAGTAAGAAAAAGAATTTATATAATGATACAGACTCTATCAGTATAGTGACTATTCATAAACAATAGAATATTGTAAAAAAAGTCCTGGATTACCCTGGGGCTTTTTTCGTTGCTGTTTTTACATACTAATAATGAAATAGATTGATTGGATTAGAAGGGAGGTTTTTCCAATGGTAAAACAGAAATTTAAAAATTACCTCAAAGAGTTTATTGAAGATGAATCAGGAATGGAATTGCTGCAATGGGCTGCAATCGTGGTGGCAAGCGCTGTATTAATCGCAATTGTGATGAAAATCAAAGATACAGTGCAATCTGGTTTGGAACAGTCCAACCAAAAAGTAAAAGATGGATTTGGTAATGCAGGCATTAATATTCCGTAATTACCAAAAGTCGCTGTAACCCTTTTTTTCTGCAGATGTGGTTTCTGTTCCAACAGATATATTCTCGGCACAGGGAACATCTGCAGTTCAACTGAGCATGTTGGTAAAAGATATACGGCTTAGCAAATTACACGTTCTGCTCTAGGAGGGGAAATGGCATACCCCTACCTTGCACTGTGGCCGGACAGAAATGGCTCGGCCAGCCGTACGTCAGCGGCAGGTAGCTGAAATCCCCTAATTTATATATGGGGAGTACCAAAAAAATATGGCAGAGGTCGTCCTTTGCCATATTTTTTTCAGAATAACAGGAGGAAGATGTTAAATGCGAAAAAAGATAATTTCATTATTTTGTCTGTCGCTATGCTGTGTAAATCTGTGGCATCAATGTCTAACATTGTATGCAGATGAACAGCATGGCAGTGGGAATGTCGGCGATAATTTGGTCAATCAGTCTGATGGCAATGCAGGAACTGATACCAATATCAATTCCAATACAAACACAGAAACAGGCGGTGGTATGACAAATGGCGGAACTTCCGGACAGGTGGAAGATACAAGAAGTGATACACAAAAAAGGGCGCAGTCGAATCAAAGTGGTGTGAATGATATTCTGCAGGATATTATTGACCAGATAATTCATGGAGAAGACTATATAACAAGTGGAGGAAATACAAATACTACGAATATGGATAGTTGGGGGATGGCGCAGATACCCGAATCCACACTTCAGGAAATTATGAATTATGTCAATAATTTTAAACAATATATCTATTCAGAACAGGGAGAAGCGGAAGGACTGAATCATCTGCTTAATTTCTATGATGAAGAAAATAATCAGGAGAATCCTCACCGATATATTGACGGAGAAGAAGACAGCTGGTATCGTCTTTCAGAAGATGATAGGAAAATGATAAAAGATAAAATTGCGGAACAGGAAGGTATCACAAACTGTTCAGACAGTAACATGACTCTGATAAGCAAACTTGGAACAGACGGACATTCCACATCTATATTATGGGACGGCACAACAATTCCCCCATTCAGTATCCATCCGAGTTATAATTTTGGTGAGCAGGGCGACCATAAAGTTGTTAGACCGGATATCATACAAGGGGGCTTTCAGGATTTCAGCCAGTGGACTGACCGGTTTAATAAAATTGAAACCATTGTATCAGACTCGAATGCAATGGATGATTATCTTGCAGTAGGATATATCAAAGATTATCATATTTCAAAGGTAGAAGAAAAACAGATTGAAGTGATTGACTGGACATCAGATGAAAGACGCTGGCAGATTATAGATGCAGATACAGGCGAAACAATAGATGTGATGCATACAGATAATCCCGAACACCAGTTGACTGTCAGTTTTGACCGTCCGGGAAATTACCGGATTGTAGCTGAACAACAGGCCCGGTACAGGGAAGGAAGATGGATATCTTATGATATTTGTGAATACCTGTTTGATGCGGAAACCAAAAATATTCTATACTTTTACGAGAAAACTTTGACGGACACCTTTGACCAGAGAGGAAAAGTATACTGCGGCGGAGAAGAGAAAGAAGGCTGGGTCGAAACCGGAGATTCTTTTGTATGGAACATCAATGATTTAGGAGAAGTGGAAAAAGACGGCAGCGCCGTGGAACGGACTGAATAACAAGGAAAGAGAGGACAGGGATATGTCTAAGAAAAAAATCATTTTAATCATTCTTGCAGGAATCACCTTGCTTGCTCTAGCGGGAACCGGATTATTTTTGTTCTTTAACAGTCAGGGCAAGAATCCGGAAAAACCGGATACTAAAACTGAAAAAGCTGCGTCAGAATTGGAGGACTTTGAAGAAAAGGAAAAAGTAATCTATGACGGCGATATCGTAGACCAGTCAGAAACGTATACTGCCGATGAACAGGCAGCCATGAAAGAAGAAGTGCAGGCAGCTCTGAATAAATATTACGGGCTGATGTATGAGTTTGGTCCAGATACAAAGGATTATACGGAGGATTTGAAATCTCTCTGGGTACACGGCGATTACGGCAGCGACACCAGCCAGCTTGGGAATATACATAAGGAATTTAGCGGAGTAAACATGACGTCAGAATTTCAGGATTATTATATAGCAGTCATGAAAATACGCGAAAATACAATCCTTCCGGAAGTAAAAGTTCACGGAGCTGTAAAGGCTCATTTTGGTTGTGAAAAATTAAAAGAAGGAGATTATTTTGTACTTTCCCACCTGTCTCTTATCAAAGAAGATGGGGAATGGAGAGTCGTGGAAGAAACAATGGACTGTGTTGTGAAGCCAGATACATGCGCTTTTGAAAAAGCAAATGAATATGACGGGTCCGTAAATGTACGTTGCGATATCCTGATGAAATGGGATTTTGCGGACGTGGAAGGATTTTTGACAGATTATACATACGGTAAAAATATTGATTTCTCAAAATATAATAAACCCGGAATGTATATTCTGGACGAAGAAAAAAAATAAGAAAAGGCACTCTATTGAGTGCTTTTTTATTTATGTTTTTATTCTTCATTCTATTTACAGGACCTAAATGTGAGACGAAAGGAGCGGATAACAAACATCATCAAAGGTTCAAAATAAATAAATGGAGGATAAAAAGATTGAAAACATTTAAACTTAATGAATTAACAAAAAAGATTTCAATAGACCATTGGGGATATGTTGAAGATTATTTGAAAGGAACATGTGATGGGGATATTTTGCCAACCCTTTTATCATGGGAAGAAATAGATGCTGTTATGGAGTATCTGTCTGATAAAGGAAACGTATTCTGTGAACCTTCCTATATGCATCAGGTTATTGAATCTGCCATTTATAATGCACAGGAATGTGATAAACAGACACTCCGCTGTATCCAATACATGCTGGAAAATCCACGTAATTTGACCGCTATCTATGAAGCAGATGCCCTTTTAGAAGCGGCAGAACAAGAAATATCAATGGATAGTAAACTTCAGCTTGTGCAAAAGTTTTTGAATTCAGATGTATTTTTAGATACTAATGAAGAATTGAATGAGATTATGCATAAGCATATCAAGGAATTTAAGGAAAAAGATGACTTAAAAGATTATGTAAAGAATTTGATTATGGATTACAGGGAACATCCAATGCTGAATTTTTCTGTGGATGATGTATGCCGTGCCTTATCAGAAGAATATTTCAATAATATTATGGAAGAAATTTATTTTCATTATGAAGATTTACGAGAAACTCCAAACAGATATGATATCGCAGGCCACCTATCAATACTTCATATAATCCATATGGCGTTTTATAACGTCAGAGACAAAAAAATGATGGAGGATAACTAAATGAAAAAAATCAAATTGGAAGACTTTTTCAGTAAAGATGAGATGATTATCGTAAACCGGTATCTCAATCGGGGATATGATATTACAAAACTGACGGAAGGATTCTCCGCTGAACAAATTGGTCACATTTTACAATATGAGAAACAGGAATGTGGTGTTCCTTATTGCGAGTCTGCTGTCGGACTTTCTTTGCTTGAAAAAATGAAAAGCATTCCGGCAATGAAACCATACCCCCCATTTCTGGAATTTCTGACTTTCATTTTAGAACATCCGCTTTATTATGCAGCGATTTGCGAGGCAGATTACCAGCTAAGTGAATCAGAAGACGAGAGAGCGGAAAGAGCCACATTATTTGATGCAATTAAGTGCGGACGAAAGATATATGATGAAGCTGATTCATACAATAATAACGGTCAGGAAATGCAGGATATGACTACAGAATATCTGAAGGAACGATATATCTAAAACTACTTTTTACTTTTGATGATACCAGTAAACTGCCTTTCTAAATGCGGAGAGGTAGTTTTTTTGTTTCCAAAAATATTCGTCATTCTAATAACAGAACTAAATATATGACGAAAGGAGAGAAAAAATAATATCATCAATAGTTCAAATTATAAATCAGAAAAGGAGAATTACAAAATGGGTTGGACAGAATATTTAGCAACACATTATAAAAACGGAACTGTTAACAGGAAAGCTGAGTGTGATGTTTTATTTGACAGCAACAGGGCAAAAGTGCTGAAGTCGAGAATGGTCGGTTCCACGTATTATGCTGCTGTTCAGGTGTATACACCGGATAAAGCAACAAATATCCAATGGGATACGGAAGATGATGAATTTTCTAAAGAGGACAAACTATCTCTTCCGACCGAAATCATTATTCCAGAAGGAATGACGGACGAAGAAGAGATATCAGATTATCTTTCAGAAAAAACCGGATTCTGCCATTTTGGTTTTGAAATTGCACAAGGGAATACGGAAGTGTTTGCCGTGGTTGTATTGACCAGTGTACGGAATGGCCGATACTTTGGTTATAAAGATATGGATGAAAGTGAACTTCCATTTTATTATAACTGCCCGGAATCAATCCTAAAACTTTTAACGCCAACAGAGAATGCGGATGCAAATGAATGGCGAAAAAGATGCGGGGAATATAACCGGAAGAAAAAAGAGTTGGATAAAGCTCCGCTGAATACAAGTATTGCAGTGATAATCAATGGAGAAAAAAAGATATTCACAAAATCCGTGCACCGGAAACGGAAAAAATGGATTAACTGGAGTGAATCCACTTATATCACGACAGACCGGATTATCAATCTTGGATATGAAATCATTGGAAAATAATGTATAGGAGAACACCATGGAAATCAAAAGAATAATTAATGGAGAAGAAATCAAAATCGCTCTAACCGAGCAGGAATTGAATGCGGCATATCGGGAACAAAAACGGATTTTCGACATGAATGAAGTTAGAGACGAATTATTAAATTGGGGACTTGGAGAGATTTTGAACTGCTGTGCTTTTCCGTATCCATCTCACCGCTACTTGAGAGATGAAGAAATTGAAGAAGCAGAAAAGGCATTGATGGATAAAGAAGAGCTGATGCTGGATATTTATATGGAATTTAGTAGATATCAGGAAGAAGGTTACAGCGATTATGAAACAAATATGTATGATGCATGTACGAATGTTCTGGAAATGTTCGGAGATGAGCATTGGGATTACTTAAAGTCATACGAAACCATTGATGTAATTGCTTACAAAAAATATCGAGAAGACTGGATTAAGCGTCAGAATTTTTCAGATACGTTTATGGAAGAAGTCCAAGAAGACTATGCGTTGTTTAAAGCGGAATGTTATCCAAACAGTGCATATACTTTCCATGAGTATTTGGACAACTATGGATTCCTTGGCACATCCTATGTATGCATTAACGAATTTCGTGATGCGGAATATCAGGATGTGGTATACATGAATGCTCTTTTGACAGACGAAGAATATAATCAATATCTTGAGGATGTTTTTGAATTTGTCTGGTGTGATATCGTATCCATTCATGGAAAAGTTTTTGCGGAGAAATTTCCAATCAGCGGAGAAATGGATGATGAGCATTACCAGATTGACGCATTTCTGGATGCCGTATCGAAGAAATATGGAATTGAACCAGAAAATGTGAAGACTTATATGATGGACAACATTCATTTCGCCCCAAAAGAATTGCCATTTGGCGCAGAGGCTTGTGGTTGTTACAAAAACGGAGAGTTGCAGTATTTGTAGAAATATTAAGATAGGAGGATAACAACATGAGTTGGATAGGAGGAAGTGTCGTAATCAACGATACAAGCAAAACGGAACTGGACGAAGCAGTAATGCACATCACTTCGCATATCCGGCATGAAGCCGACCTGGAAGAATTTCCAAATATATGTTCTCGTAACCGGATAGTTGTGAAGAATGAGACAGTATTCGAATCCTTTGATGATGCAGAAGAGTATTCAAAATCAAGTTCGAATGAATGGAGAAGACAACACAATATCTGTCTGCCATTCAAGGATACTTCGGAAGCAAAGGATACCAAGAAGATATTTGATATCAAAAAAACGGATTGAAGAGACTTATGATAAACGGGATGTGTATATCAATTCCCATCATGTCAGGGATTTTAAAGCTGCATATATCGGATGTCGGTCCTGTGGCTCTAAAATCAATAAGGAATATCTCTGGGACAACTATTGTCCGGTCTGCAAGTCAGAACTCCGCTCCAAGACTGTAATCGAGACAATTCACGCATATGACAAAAGAATTGCCGAGCTGAAGAAACAGCTGCGAGAAGAAAAATCGAAACAGAAAGTTCCGGTAAGATATGTTGTGTTTTACTGCGAGTATGTGGATTAAGAAGAGGAGATTAATTATGAAAAACAAAGTATACAAATTCGGAAATGCCACCCTTCCGTGTAATGAGTTAAAGGATTTTGAAACTAAGGATACCAGCATGGATATACCCTGCAGAATTTATTTGAAACAGGCTCCGAACAGTAGGTATGAGAAAATAGCAATAGAGCTGGATGGAGTGTTTTATTCTCCGGATAACTTTTTTATCGAATGTATTGCCGGAAGAAATGAGCCGGACGGTGACCTAATTATCAGTGGATGGATGTTATTTTACGTTCTTGAAGATGGTCATATCCATGAGTTCGGGTATGTGGATGATGTTCCGGATAACGCATGGGATTATTTTAAGGAACATATGGGTATCGGTGAAAAGAAAAAACAAAAAGGAGACATTATGAAACGATACCTTGTATTTATTAAAGATTGTTACATTCGTGACGCACAAGCACTCTTAGCAGGAAAGACCGGACTTGACAATGACCAATCGGAAAAGGAAGAGTCTTGGCGTGATATTGCAGCGCCTGTCCTTATCATGGACAGATACTTTGAGGACCCAACTCAGCTAAAAATGCTGCTCACACAGTTATACCCGGAGGCAGACCCATCTATCTTCACGGTATACACTGTTGACAACATGGAAGAACATGGACTGATTTGATATTATTTCAAGTAAAAAGAGAAGGCTTTATGCTTTCTCTTTTTTCCTTTCTCTGCTTTGAATAAAGCTATTATTCTTGATTTTTACTTTCGTTTTCAGTATCTGTGGATGATTCTGTGGGTGTCTCTGTTAGAAAATCCCGGAACCCGCCGGCGCAAACCTTTCCTAAATCTGCAGGAATCGTGCCATCTTCGTAGTCAAAGGAGACAAAGTAGATATATGCACCTGTAGCGAACGCATAAACATCCATTTTGCGCTGTATATTGTCAATAACGTAAGTGCAATATGCAATCGCAGAATCCTTCGAATTTTCATAAGAATTCATCATAAAATTGCTGTACCCGCTTTTTAATAATCCCGCCATATCTGTCGCAGTTACGGTGTCCAGATATGTTGTAGATTCTATCCTAGTAATGGTCTGTGTTGCGCCTGATTCCGGGTCTGTAGCGATTACGGCGGCATCAGATGCACCGATTGTCCATTTATCCGGTATCAGGACTTCAAAACCGGCATCTGCATGATAATAGACAGCATAGCCTTCCGGAATTTCTTTTTTACGCTGCCATGAAAAGGAATTGAGTATCTGCTCGTAGTAAGGAATGATTTTTTCATAATTGGCATCATTAAACGTACATACCAACTTAATGATGGTCTCCCTATCCCAGTATACTTCCTCAATATAGTCGTAGGTGGTATTCTGGAAGTCCTGATACATTAATTCATAACTGGAACTTGTTTCTCTGGTAAAGTTCAAAAACGTCTTTCCGTCCTCAGCTATCTGCGCCGATAAAATGTCCGCCGAAGCATTATTTATATCCGGGGTATAATCCAGTATTTGTATCTGGATAGAAGATGCAGAAGGGCTGTGCACGAAGGTCTGAAAGCCATCTTTTGTTATTTGCTGCCAGTCTTTCGGAATACTGATGGAAAAATTGTTCTGATTATCGGTATAAATATCCATTTCAATATCTAATTCTTCCTCTTCCGGCTTAATTTCTTCCGTCTGGACTTTATCAGATGTATTATAAACATCTAATGTATTCTGTTTCCTCTGTGAAAACATGGTAAACAGAATGGATAAGATGACGATTACTCCAAAGATGAAGACCCAAGGGTTCTGCCCCTTCTGATAATGATTCTGAAACATACTGCACTTCCTTTCTCACGATACATTTATATTGTCGTTCTTCACTACAACAACCAATCACATTACCTTTATGATAAGATTTATTTCATTTAGGAAAATATCTTTTTTAATAAGAATCCTTATTATATCCAAGTCCAACCCTGTCTCAACCCTCCGACTCCGAAACACTACTGAGTAGCCATCACCACGGCTTCAGCGGCTGACCGAATAGTCTGTAAAACCAAGCTGACGGTTTTCTTTAAAATTATTGCAAAACCTAGATGAGTCAAGACCTGTTTGTTTCGACAGGCAAGCTCACCTAGACAAAGAAATCCCTACGCACAAGAAAAAAAGAAAATCTTAATCATGTGCATAGAGATGTAAAAATTTATTGACAAATTACCGAAAAATACGATTGCCTACACATGGAGCAATCTTCACTTTACGCGCCCACATAACGGTTTGAATTTTTGTCGCCCCGTCTTTCGTCATCCGGAAACTTTCTGTTTCCCGCGTTAACCAACCTAGCCTTTCGTGTGAGTAGTTCACACCGGCAGCCAGCGCCGTATCATTATCTAGGAGAAGAGAGTCCGAAAAATTTGTGTATCTTCCCAATACTAGAATATTAGTGCATATTTTCTTCGCCGCTGACACAAAACTGTGCAAATGCCAAGATGAGGCTTGCAACACCTGACAGGTCTTAACTGTCGTCAAGATGATATTGTTTTAGGACTGTTATCTTTTCTTATTTCTCGCCCCGGCTATGCGGGGGAGAATCGGAGAAAAACTAATCACAAGATGAGTGAAACAAGGTCCTGCGATTTCCGTCAGGAGAAAATATTAGACATCCATTCCAGCTCGTCTATTCTCTTCTGACAATCATAGTATGTAAAATAATGATGTTTATGTTTGAATCTGGACGGAACTTTATCATTTCGCATTCTGTTCTACATACTATAAATAAGATTTGAATGGAGGGATGAAGATGAATATACAGGAATTACTAGAACTGTTGGAGTCAGGAAATGTTACGGTGTATACACCTGAAACCTTTCAGTTCAAGGAAGTGTTTAATGAAATGGATACATCTATGAATCCGGGAATGCGTGAGTTTGTGTCACTGGAGAATCCGAATGTAACCATGGCTTTTGATACGGATTTTCATGACAGCGGTGAGCCTTACTGCTCTGTGTTTGCAAGAGATGAAACCGGAGACCATATGCTGCTTACGGAAGATGAACGTGGCAATGTGGTTGGTCACATGAATGAAGTAGAATATTTTATCAATCGCAATTTTAACGAAGGATTTTATGAGACCCAGGAGGCAGAAAATAAAATAGATGGATGGCGAGATTTGGTAAGCCCGGTAGATGAAGACTATGAGAGATACATGGAGCAGCTTGCGCTGGAAGAAAATGAACGCATGGAGTCAGAAGAAAGTAGGACAGATGATATATTGTCCATTGATGAAGAACCTCCGACATTGGAAGAACTAAATGAAATGAATCCGCCGGAAGAGGACTTGTCAAACCTTTCCTTTGAAGAACAGGCAGAATGGATAGCAGAAGAACTGCAGCCCGGCGGCAAGATTGACCGGTTCATCGAGGAACTCAAACTGGGTGAAAAACCTTCGGCACAGGAAAAATTTGAACTTGCAGGTAATGACCGCAATGTATCCGATACAACCAAGGAATATTTCAAACCGTCTCCAGAGAAACAGCCGTATTTTGATATCATGAAGACCGGATTCATCCCCTTTGAAATCCGGGAAGGCTACCATGGAAAGGACGCAGCTCCGGATGATATTAAGATATCCAAGGAAGTTATTAATGATATTCGTATGAATGTGGACCCTGATTTTGGATATATTGTAGGCGTGGATACATCAAAATTCCATACGAGAAACGAGGACGGCGAAGCGAAAAACGTCTCCATCATACCAATGACATATGAAGACTTAAAGCCTTATATGACAGAAACGAATCTTTTTGAAGAAAAGGATGTGGTTGCGGTACGTGCCATTAAGGAATACGGTGATAGAATTCCAGTACAGGGGGAACGTTTTGCTGTTAATAATCTTGTGACGTTTGAAGTGAAATTAAAAAATCAGGAAGTACATCGGTCTACAATGGTAATTGATGATACAGGTACGGCTCTGGCAAGAATGGATTTTCTTGCGACTGACTTATATCACAGTTTTCATATTGATACGAACAATCCTTATATCGGGGGCGATGACTTACGGTTGATACATTTTGAAAAACTGGACCGGACAAACGTAGAGAATCCGGGACACTTCAAATGCATGGATGGAAAAGATGAAAACTTCCGCGAAAATTTTAAAAAGGAAATTGAGGACCGGATACCCGGATTTCTTCAGGATTACTGTGATAGGTACGGTGAGAGTCTGGAATCTGGTAAATTTGATGTTATCGACAGGAAAGACTATATGGAAATGCGTCTGGATGATATATCATCCGCACATAAATCCCTTCATAATATGACAAATATTACGGAATTATATAGGGAATCATTGGAAGCAAAAGCATATGCTGCCAATAAACGCGCAGGTGAGCTGGATAATGAAATCAACCTGATTGACACAGAACGTAAAAAGGTGTCTCCAGATTCAGAAGAGTATAAAACTTTATCAGATAAAATAGAAAACTGTAAAGAAAAATGGGCGGAATCCTATAGCGAATATAAGGATTTGAAACAGAAGTACGAGAAATTCAGTAAAGATTCTGCCCCCATTCGTGACACTTATATTGATTTAAACCGCCAGTACGAATACCTGAGTAAAGAGTACGAGCAGCATTTTAACAATCTGGATTCTAATGGCATTTCATATGAGAAACCCGGAATTGAAAGAACACCGCAAGAGCAGTTCAGCAGACTATGCGATATCACTGTATTAAGAAATGACCAGGTTCCGACCTATCTTTCAGTCGATGCAAAGGATATCATATCGGAAAAAGCAGATGTAATTCGGCTGGCAGGGGAAGGAATGCAGGATATTGTCGATGCTTATAACGCAGACATAGAAAATCCAATCGAACAGATTCAGTTCCTCGGAGATGGAAGAGACCCAGAATCTATATCAGAATCCAATCTGTATACTGCATCCGGTTATGAAATACAGGCGCACAGTATGACAACGGACATCAACCGTTATCTTGCAAATAACCCGGAAAAAAATATGGAAACTCCGAAAGATACGGCTATCGGCGAACCGCACCGTCCATATATTGAAAACAGTGGTCATGTGGATGAGACGAATTCTAAACTATATGCTGGGGAAAAAGCAGAAGGCTCTGACAAAACAAGACAGGAAATACGAGAAGACTTCATTGATAAGGCGATATATGATGGAAATTCGCCGGAAACTGTAACATTGACTGACCGTTCCACCTCTGAGGGGATGACAGATACAGGATTGTACCATGAAATGGAAGCAATGAAACAGACAATAGATGCTCATCCGGGAGAAAAAGTCAGCGATATAGACGGATTTCGAGAAGAAGTTCTGGAGCGTAAGGAACAACTTGACGAACAGATTCCGAAACCGGATATTGAAGAATTTGGCCGTACTGACTCTACAGACCAGGAGGAAAATCCAAACCATACGGATACTAATGATGTAAAAAATGCAGATTTTGACAATCGGATTGCGCGGAGTATCCATGGTGCGCGTGGAGCTGTTGATGTCGAGAAAAAAGCGGAAATATCAAAAGAAAAACTGAGCCAGTTAAATCAGGAAGCAGAACAGGAAGCAAAAGAGACTGGTCGAGATAAAGAAGAGATATTCAGAGAAAAAAAGGAAGACCTCCAATATAAGCTGGATAAAATATCTGATGATATCAAACATTTTAAAGGAAAAATGGAATCCTACAATTATGTAGAGCCTCGTTTTATTGGTCAGCACTGTGGATTCCAAGCGGCAAAAGCTGAATTCGATTCTGCAATCCATCTGTATGAAGCTATCGGCGGTAAGGTGGGAGACGGGGCATTTGTTACAAAAGGCGTTGACAGTATGATGCTGTTTTTATCTAAAATGGAGTTTTATGGTTCAAATATCGCTACAACGATGATTATTGACAGATTTGCAGATATAGATACAGTATCTAATATAAGAGATATATTTCATGGCGATAGCGGACGTGATGTAAACATGTATGGGGGTGGATTGTCCAGGTTTCTTCAAAATGCTGTTGGAATCGGAACGGTAATCCAAACACCAGCGGTATTCATTACGCAAACCATAATGCGCGTGATGAATTGGACTCCTGCGGATATCGCAAAAATGATGGATAAGCCATATTTCCAGCGTGACAGAGATGTGGATAACGACAGAACCAATGATGTATCGAAGGAAAAACAAGATACCGATAAATCGGAAATACAGCCGGATGTGGAAAAACAGCCGGATGAAGCAGAGACTGCAGACGTGTCCGCTGATGATGTGGAAAAACAGGATATAGAACGGACACAGCCAGAAGGTTTTGTTCCGGATATGGACAACCATGAGAAAGAGAAGGATGCAGCAGACAGGGAGTCTGAACAGAATGATATCGAAAAAAAGGATGAAGAGGCTGAGCGCTCGGAGCGGGAAAACGATAAGATTGAACAGGAAGATATTGATGGAATTACATCTGAAGTAAATAAAGATTCGGACTCTATCGAACAGAAACCAGAGGATAAGCAGGAGCCAGATAACATCGAAAAGGATGAAACAGATACCAAGGAATCCGATGATATCGAAAAAGAAGAACAGGATGACGCAGATGCGAAGGAGTCGGATGACATCGAACAGACAGAACCGGATGAAATTGACATAAGGGAGCCGGACAAAATGGAAAAAGAGGATGATGCAGATTCAAAAGAACCGGATGATATCGAAAGCACTGAGGCAGATACGGAAAAACCAGAGGATGCTAAAAAAGAAGAGCCTGATGAGCCGGAAGCTGTTGATAAAGAAGACCCAATAGAGAACGCTGGCGCTAGTGAGAATCATTCAGATGTGCTCGAAAATTCTTTCGAGCGGGACCAGACAGCAGAAGAAGGACAGAGGGAACAAGATACTATTCCGGAACAAACCGATATAGAAACCGAAACAGAGAATGACAAAAGCGATGCCGCAGTATTAGAAGACAGCATGGATATGCTGGAAGATTCTATTGAACCGGAAAAAGTTGAAGAGCAAGATAATGCTGCGGGAGAAAATGCAGTCGAATCAGAAGAAGAGAATATCACCATGGCTGACCGGATTGAATCTGCTGTCAATGGTGAGGAAGAATTGGATACTGTACTGGAACAGGTCGCAGATGACATCATGGATGGTGTAGAACCAGAAGAAGCAATGTCTGCAATTTTAGAGGGAGTGTCTTCTGCTATTGAGCATGGGGCTGATGCGGAAAGTGTTGGCGATGTTATTTATGAAGTATCCAACATGTTTGGGGATTCTCCAATTGAAACCATGGATACTATGATAGATGCAATGGCCGAACAGGGTATTGATTCTAATATGTTGGAGGCTGTTCAAGAGCATGTGGCAGAAATCTATGATTCCATAGAGACGCCTTTTGAAGATACCGCATATGGTGAACTGGATGGAGTTGAATTTTCAGAAGAAGATACGGTGGATTCCGTATCCGGTGAGGCTGATTTGGATATCACTTATGGAACATTGGATATGTTTGATTCCATGATGGAAACCGCTGATTTTGATATGATAGAAACTGACATGCAATTCGTAGACCACGCAGAGGATATGCAGGATGAGTTTGAATCTCAGGGCTTTCCAAATGATATTGCTGCAGATGTTTCGGCGGACATGTATGAACAGATGGCAAGTGATTATGACAACGGCATGGATGTTTTTGACGATACTTATCTGCAGCAATTAGAGGGTCAGTCTTTGGACTCGGTGCAGAGTATGATGGTAAATTCGTCTGATATCAATTTTGAAATGGACCATGTGGAAAATGGATTCGAGACAAATCCAATGGAGCAGCAGTTCGAACAAGCTGTACAAAATATTGATTATTCACCTAGCGATGTGGATATGAACCAGATGCAACAGGTAAACATGGATGATTTCAATGACTTTGACAATGGATTTCCGTTAGAATGATTCTGCATACTAACGGTAGTGAAAGGAGTAATCTATGGGTTCAAATATTTATATAGTTATTTTTGTATTTTCTTTTGTGATTGGGGTGATTGGCAGCGCAACTATTGTCTTTTATATTTTAGATAATCGGCAGTCTCATCAGTTTCAGGATAAAGCCTTTAAAAGCAGTGAAAAGAAAAAAGAAAAAACGAAAGATGTAATGAATCAGGATGTAGAAAATGATGAACGTGTTTCTGAAGAACAGTCGAGCTTGTTAAAAAAGCGTCTAGGAAAAGAGCGTGACTCATGGAAAGAATTTAACTGTATTGCAGATGGAATTGAAGAACACGACTCTATCAAATATTCTCAGAAAAAGGAAGATTCCTCTTATCATTACATCAAACGAAAAAGTCAGAAATAAAGGAGAAATGCATTGAAAGATATCAAAATAACGAAAGATTGCTATCTTCCAAAGGAAAATGTGAAATTCTATGTTGCTTATGAGTCCAGAACTGTAAAGGAAGAGGTTCGTAAGAAACGAAAAGAAGAAAAAGTATATGATTTTACTTTTGGAAAAAAAATATTATCTGTAATATATTTAAAGAGTGGGGAACTGATTCTTACCAATACACTGATAGCAACGCTTAACAATAGAATGGAAGAGAAGGAGGATTAGCATGGCTGAATATTTTGATTTAGTTCTATTTGGAATTTTTTTAGGCGGCATTACAGGGGGGATAGGGATTCCTGTTATCATTCACCGGAACAAAGGAAAAAAATACGGGAAAAAGAAAGGATTTAAACATTCTGTATTTCTACAACCAGAAGCTGATATTGAAATCTTAGAAAATGGGAGACAGGAACATTCAGCAAATCATTTTCAATAAACGAAAAGACCTTCCAAAAACGGAAGGTCTTTTTGCTACACTCTTATGTTGGAAGAAAAGTAATTATTCATAAATTGATTGTAAATAAAATGGATATTTTCCAGTTTATGAAAATTGATGATGTGATACAACTGACTGCTTGTGATGATGCGCTCCCGATTCAGTTTTACTTGAAAACATCGGTTATTGGTTTGCTGTTCATCGCATTCGACTATAATGGTGTTATTTGATTGAACAATTCGAATGTAGGCAGTAGTTCCGATGTGAGAAAAGCCAAATATCTGCACAAGCGGAAATTCTTTCAACACGAAATAATTCGATTTCTGCATGAAGTCAGCCTCCTTAAAAAATTGTAGACAGTGAACACTGTCTTATTATATGAATAATGACACATGCATACTCCCCACGAACATCTATCATTATATCATTTTTTGTGTAATCAAAAATATAGTTCGTTATAATTTGTATTTATTTGTCGAAAAACAATAATAGGTATTAGAATAAAAAAGCTGGTGGTTGAAGTTTAGAAAAGGTGTTTATCATATTATGAGTAAAAAAATAATGGAACAGTTTTTTTGGACTGCAGAAAATATATTATATATATGTTTTTACAAACTATAGATAGAGGCAGATTTTATTTGCCGCGGGAAATTAAAAAAGAAAGGAGGCTTAGCGTTAATCCCGCATTTCTGTAACGCTATGAAATAAAAGCATGAAAATAGACAGAAAAAAATCATGGGTATTTCTGTTGGGTACAGTCATTGGTATGCAGGCTCTGCCTGTTCTGGCTCAAGAGACCGGTTTAAGTCTTGCCCAGAAGGTTGATAACCTTACTCAGACGGTACAAGAGCAGGAATACACAGCGTCCTATGAATCTGACGGCGTAACCGCTTATGATGGTGGGACAAATTTAAAAATGACATTTGAATCAGGCTTCACGCCGGAGACGCTTCATATCGGAGACTGGAGCGATTATGAAGAAGTTTTGACGGTATCTGTTTATGGTAATGAAAATGCTCCATTGTACCGTGGGGAAGCAGTTGAAAACAGTGAAGTCGAACTTGGTGGATATGAAGATGTGAAGTATATCACACTTCAGACAGAGGGAGCAGTTCCGGCAACCATGAATATCGAAGATGTCACTGTAACCGGCGAAATTGATTCAAATATTAGTGGGGATGCTATAAAAGTTATAGCAGAGTACTCAGGTAGACAGAATGCATCCGAATCTTTTAACACCATTGAGACAAAAGAGATTGTTACAAACTGTAAAGTGTATGATTTATTACCGCCAGTTATCACGCTTGATAAAACTACATTAAATCAGCTGGATTCACTGGTTGCAGTCGTAAATTCTGTTGTTGGGGAAGGAACACTTGCGGTTGATTCTTTTACTATCAACATGAAGATTCCGTCACGTATGATTACGGACCGAATCATATTACCTGAATTTGAAGGAGGACAGATAACTCTATTGATTGATGGTTCTGAACGAAAAATCAACCCAGACGGAACATACAATGTGGGAAGTCGGGTTTCCGAAATTCAAGTATCCGTAAAATCGCAAGGACAGATAAAACAGCTCAAGGACATGAAGGTGGAAATGAGGAATACTTCCGCTTCGGCTGGAGAAGAAACACTTTCCGTTCTTATAGACGCTCTTCTGTCAGACGGTTCTTCCGTAATAAAGGAAAGTGAAAAAGTATTGTTTACCTGTCTGGAAACAGTAATTCCAGAACCAGAGCCAGAACCGAATCCAGACCCAGAAGGGCCAACAGACCCTGATAATCCAAATCCGGATGTACCTGTAGAACCGGAAACCCCTGTTATTCCGTCTACGCCGGATGACGAAAAACAGGAAGAAGAAAATAAAAAACCGAATAAAGTTGTTGATTTGTCCGGGTTGAACCTGCAAAGCGCAAGAGCGGATGGCAAGGACAATGTTCTTGTATCATTAGAACAGTCAGATGAATATAGGACACGTTCGTTACAGGCAGCCAATAGCACAAAAATTCAAGAAACTAAAGTGTTTGATTTCACCTCAGATACTGTTAAGAGTAAGAAAAATTCTCAAGCAGAATTAGCAAACACGGAAAAAACTGCAGTGAATGATGAACCTGCTGACGAAATTTCGAAAACGCCTGCTGAAAAAGCGAAAGATAAAATAAAAGAGTCTGTTTTGGAAAACAGAGCTGTTCCTATCATTTTACTTGTTGTAGCGGTATTAGTTGCTGCTGTCGGAATCATTATCTTTATCACAAAAGATAAAAAGAAAGAACAATCTATTGATGAGTTGGATATGACAGGCGTTATATATCCGGAATTAGATGAGACTGATGTAAAAAAGGAAGAACAGGAAACAAAAAAGACTGATTCGGCTTCTTCAGAAAGTAAATAATCTTAAAAAGGGAATATCCTAACGGGTATTCTCTTTTTTCATACTATCAGTAGAAGATAAGAGGAAGGAGAAGGACTTGTGAAAGAAAAAACATGGAATAAAATCCTGATAGGGATATCATTCATCCTGCTGACAATCGCGATTACGGTGTCCCGCGGATATAAAGACAGCATCAGCGGAACTTTAACCGGGAGGCAGGCATTAAAAGCACAGGAAATGTATATGACTGAATTTGAAGTATATGCTAATGATATTGATACGGTCATGACATTGTATTTGACGGATTCCATACAGGAAGAGGACTTTCTGAATCATCTGTCTCTATTTCAAGAGCAGTTATATGTAATGCAGACAGCATATACGTCAGACATGGAAAATTATCCGGTCCGTACCGGAACACATACTTATGATACAAAACGCGGCTGTGAGGCGGTAAAAGAGTGCTATAATGTCATGCAAAACCTATTGGATATGATGAAAGAAAACTATGCGGATAAGGATGCACTTAGTTACAAATATCTGACTTATCATCAGGAGATTATTTCAACGGTATCCGATTATATGACCGCAAAAAAATTAGTGTTTGAACAGGAGGAAAGTCATGAATAAATATCGCTGCGGGGCAACGGTTGACATCGGATTTGAACGTGTGAACCAAGAAGACTTTGTGCAATACAAAGAGTTAGATGACAACAATTTACTTTGTGTAATTGCGGATGGAACAGGCTCCAGAGAAAAATATCCGCAGCCTGCGGTAATTACTGCAATGGACATAATTGAGCATATAGAATATTGTTTTCATAATAACCCGGAATTGTTCTTCAAAAATCCGGAATTCTTTTTAAAGGATGCTTTCTTGTGTAGTAATCGCGTACTTGGAGCATTTAAACTTGCGAATGAAGAATTATTTAGCGGTTATGCGGCCAGTATTACTGCAATTTTGTTTTCTAATGAAAATAAGATTTATTTGGCTCACTGTGGAAACACGAGGGCTTATATCATGCGGAATGGGATACTTCGTCAGATAACCAGAGACCATACAAAAGCACAGGAGCTGTTGGATGAAGAAAAAATCAATCAGGAAACGTATTACGTTCATCCTGACAGGTTGAAAATGACAAGCGGAATCGGAATCGTGATTAATCCGGAAATCCAGACAGACCGGTTTCGGATACAAGATACAGATTTAGTGCTACTCACAACGGATGGTATCCACTACGCGATTCAGCAGGAATTCATGCCTGATTTGCTGCTTAGTGGTTCAAATTGTGCAGAAGCAAGTTCAAATCTGGTTTCGGCAGCAAGAGACCAGGTGAAATACCCGGATAATATGTCTGCAATGGTCGTTCACTGTAACCCGAAAGTAGAAGCCTAAAAATACCCGTCCTCAGTCATGAGGGCGGGCTTCTTTTTCCTTGTAACTATTTAACCGGTTCATAATCATTGCCAGATTATCCGGCGACATATTATCAATGACTTCTTGTGTCATCATATGCATTACGATTAGAAATGTGAAATAATAAGTTGTCAGTTTATATTTTCGCGCCAGCATTTCTACTTTTTTTAAAATAAGTGATGCGTTTTTTTTAGCTGACTGTACTTCTGTTCTGTTCAACATCACTGATTTTCCATTAATTGTTACTTTCATTTTTGCGAACCCTTTCTTTTGTGTATTTAAAGTCAGTTGTAAATCTGCCCAGATAATATAATAGTTCATCTTGTACGGATTCCGGTAGGGAGTCATGCAGCATATCTATAGGATATTCATAGTTTTCCATGCAAGCAGCATATAGCTTTGCTTTTTTTAAGAAAGGTATCACCTTCTCTTTATTTGAAAAAAACGAATAAAGCTCAGAAATGCTATGAAAACGAAGCTCTTGATTGATTGCATATTGGAGACAAATGTTTGCATTTAAACAGCCTTCTGATTCAGAGAAAAATCCTTTGGGAAATTTTGCAAGAATGCCATTCATGACTTTTTCATAAACCCGAAGTGTCAATATTTTTTTAGAATAGCAGATGATATCAGGATACAACATACATGCTATATAAAATAAATCGTCACGTTTATTTAACTCTGGTGGAAAAATAACTCTGTTTAGCGCTTTCTTTAAATGTAATGCCTGAATCAGTTCAGGTGTCGTATAATCCCGTACCATTTCCGGTGTCCATTGCAGCAATTCTTCAAAAGCGAAACGAAATACGACTGCGGCTGATTCCGGTCTTGCTGATGCACGCATGTATGCAGGTGAAAAATCTTTTTTCTTTTTTAGAAGGATATTTTCGTACTCCGTTAGAAGACCGATATTTTTCATTTTTTCATCCATTCCTAAATGACCTCTTTTCTTTATGATTTTGCATATTATTAGTATGCGGAATTTCTAATGGATACATTTGGATTTAGACATCATTTTGTTGCCAGTGGTTTTCTGCATACTATGATTAGAATTTGGAAAGGAGGAATTTTGTATGAAAAACAAGAAGTTAACACCATTGCTGATAGGATGTTGCATATTAACATCTTCTTTTCCGGTATTTGCAGAAGAGTCACAATTGCCGGAAGGCAAGAAAGCAGAATTGATGAAAGTGGAGGATGTAAAAGCGGATACGGTAAAAGAAGAACTAAGCTCAAAGAACCCGGAGTCTATACTGGATACATTAGAGGTCGATAAAGATGGATTTTTCAATGATTTAGAATCAGCAATTCTTAACGGAGAAAAATTTCAAATATCAGAGATTATCGGGAAAAATTCTGATACACAGATATCTACAGAAAGCAAATTTGATTTATCCGATATGACACTGCTTTCTGATACGATGCTTGACATGGGCAGTGCAAATCTGAAATATGAGTCTTTTGCAACACAGATGTTGGATGGGTTTGAAAAGGTTGATTTGAGTGGAAGTTCTGAAGGCTGTATTGGAAAATTCAAGAATGAATTCGGGGAATCTCTTGCAAACATGTCTTTGGAAGAAGCAAAACTGCCGGAAGGACTGACGGTAGAGAACTTATTAAGTTCCGCTTCCGGTTCCATCCATTCTGCATATCAATCTGCAATTAACAGCGAAGGCTTTTCCGGAATTAAAAATCAAATCAGTATCGGCAATATCTTTAATGTGGCAAATCAGGGATTATCAATGCCGGAATTGGAATCTATGGAAACTCTGACTGGCATGAATCAGCTGCAGGAAAGCATTAACAAGGATTATGCAAGCTCACAGCATGCGGCAATGCAGGGTGGTATTCGAGATAGTTTATCTGAGTATCAGGAAAACCTTTCCTACATTACAAATGAAGAGCTTTTAAATCTGATTGATACGGATAATCAGTTGATAGGTTTCTCTGGAGAAATCAATGCAGAAAACTTGGAATCAATAGCGGATGAAATTAGGGGCATGTATCATGATGTATTCCCGAATCAATATGGAATATTTGAACTTGGTTCGGATATAACCCATATCGGAGACTTAAAAGAGGGAACATATTCTATCTTGAAAGATGCATTAGTCGATTTTGATTGGGTTGATAATGCAAAAGATTTTGTCGGAGGACTTTTCGATTAAAAAAAGAACTGCTGAAACGGCAGTTCTTTTTTTGTCCAAAATGACAAGGCAAATCTTCTTTTTCACATACTAAATTATAAGGATACGCATGAAAGGAGAGTTCAAGGTGAAAATAGTATGCACTTATGATGAATATGACAAAATGGAAGAAATATTTAACGAGATGTATTTTAAAGCATCTGATTATGTGCCGACAATGTATGATTTATCAGAACGTATCATACCAAATCTTCCTAAATATATCGTATTTCTGTTTTGGATTGATATTACCGGTCATGACACAGAAGAGAATAAAGAAATCAGACGCATGATAAGAAAAATGCTAACCGAAAAAGTAGAGTTGGTTGAGTCAAAGCCTGAATTAAAAAAGTGATATATGTGCAAAAGCTACGACCTAATGTTCTAATTACAATAAGGAGAAAAGATTAAATGATAACAATTTATGCAGAAAAGCCGGATGTCGGCACGAAGATTGCTGCGGCGTTGGACGGTATTACTTTGGAAAGTGGAAAGAAAGTCAGTTTTGAAGAACTTGAGCGTTTCGAAAAACCGGTCAAAGCGCTGCGTGCAAAAAACGGATATTTAAAAATAAAATGGCAGGGACAGGACGTCTGTGTTACTTGGGGATATGGACACATGTGCGAATTAAAACAAGCCTGGGATTATAATGAATCATACCGGTTATGGCAGAATCTTCCGTTACCGTATATACCGGAACATTATGAATTGAAATTATCTGAAAGTGCAGGGAAACAGTTTCAGGTTATCCGAAACTGTTTCAATAAGTCCGAACTGCTTATATGCGCTACTGATGATGACAGGGAAGGTGATTTGATTTTTGATTATATTTACCGTTACATGAATTGCCGCGTTCCATTCAAAAGAGCGTTATTCAATAAACAAGCAAAGGAAGAGTATAGAAAAGCATTTACTTTCATCAATCTAGTTGATAGTGAGAAACGGATGCCGATAATAAAAGCTGGAAGAGCGAGAAGTGAAGGCGATTTCGTTGTGGGAGCAGGACCAACGGTTGCAATGACACTGAAAAGCCAGAGCAGAGCGGTGTTAAGTGTAGGGAGAGTCCAAACAGCGACTTTAAATATGGTAGTGCAAAGGGAACTGGAAATCCGTAATTTTAAGCCAAAAGATTATTATGTGTTAAAAGGACTGTTTCAACCGGAAAACGATGCTTTATCTTATATCGGAACGCATGCATCTAAAAAGTTTGAATCGAAAGAAGAAGCTGAAAAAGTATTAAAACGATTGATAAATTCTGACCGTATCGGAATTGTTACAAGCTGTAAAAGAAAGCAGTACAAAAAAGGGAAACCCTATCTTTACAGTCTGGATTCCCTTCAGATGGATGCAAATAAAGCCTATGGGTTTTCACTTGAAAAAACACTGCAGATTGCACAAAAACTCTATGAAAATGGATATACGACTTATCCGCGTACGGATTGCGTCCATCTTCCAGAGGATATGGTACAAGAAATGCAGTCAGTGATAGAAAACTTATTAAAAAATCCTGAATATTCCTTGTACCGAACAATACCGAACATAAACGGAAAGGACAGGCATTATTTTGATAATAGTAAAGTAGAGAGTCATTATGCGATTGTCCCGACAACCAAAAATGCTGAGTCTCTTACAGGGGATGAACGAAAAGTATATCATTTGATTGCTCTTGTCACAATCTGTATGGTATACCCGGATGCCGTTATGGGAAAAACGGAATTGACAACAGAAGTGTGTGGAGAGGAATTTCATACATCCGGCACATCTATCGTAGAGCAGGGCTTTTATAAGGTGCTTGGCACTCCGAGAGAAAAAATATTGCCAGTAGTAAAAGAAGGAGATAGGGTGAGTTCAAAATTCGCAATAGAAAATAAGCAGACAAAACCGCCGGAGCGGTATACGGATGCAACCCTGTTAAATGCCATGCTGAATTGTGGAAAAACGATTGAGGATGATGAATTAAAAAAACTAATGGCAGATGGACCAGGAGGCAAGCCGAGAGGTTTAGGACGTCCTTCATCGAGGGCTTCTATCGTATCTACGCTTGAAAAACGACAATATACAATGAAAAAAGGGAAGAGTATTATTCCTACGGAATTGGGAATCATGATGATTCAAAAATTCCCTGTCGATGATTTGAAATCTGCAGTTATGACTGCTCAGTGGGAAAAGCGGCTGGATGATATCGAAAAAGGGACTGATACATACGAGTCATTTATGCAGGATTTGGAAAATTCTGTGCGGAAATGGACGAATGAAATTATAAACAGTAAATCATTAGAGCGTCCTCCTTGTGATTATAAATGTCCGGCATGTGGAAGACCGCTTGTGCAGAACCGCTGGGGATATGAGTGTTCCGGTAACGCAGAAAAAACCTGTGGTTTTACATTTAACAGAGAAGTGTGCAAAGTCGTATTATCTGATGAACAGGTCAGGAGTTTTTTTGAACATGGAACTACAGGCTGTCTGAAAAACCTGAAAAGCAAGCAGGGGGAATCATTTAATGCAGCTTTAAAGTATAATCCGGATACAAAACAGACAGAATTTGATTTTGATGTCGCGGCTGACGAAAATATGATATGCCCTCTTTGTGGGAAACCACTGGTTAAAACAAAATTCGGATATGGCTGCAGTGGATACCGGGAGAGCGGATGCAGGTTCGTAATTGGACAGATGGCAGGAAAAAGGTTGGGTGACGGACAGATTAAAAACTTGCTGGCAGGAAAAAAAGTTACTGTCAATGGAATGAAGAAAAAGAATGGAGAAAAATTTAATGCTAAAGTAAAAATGATAACAAGCGGGAGCGATAAAGGAAAATTAGTGTTTGTGAAGTGAAGGTAAAAACCGCCGTATAATTTGCAATTCATCCCACCATCTATAGAGGTGGAGGATTTCTTGCTCACGGCGCGTTAAAGGAGGAGTATTTAACGTATGATAAATATGATTTATATTTTGATGATATTATTTATAATAGTATTTTTTATTTTGATTATGAAAAAACGCTATAAAAAAATGCCTTTTATATGTCAATTTATATTTTTTTCGCTTTTTAGCTGTTGTATTATTTCTGTTATATATATGGCGGATTTAATTTATACAATTTATATGTTAACAATAGCATTCGCAATCATTTCTGCCATTTTAATTAAACAAAGACGTTATAAAGTAATGCCTTTTACATGTGTAATTATATTTTTATTATTCTTTGGTTTCTGTATTGTTTCCATTGTTTCTTTTATTTTTCCGCATGATAAAGCCTTACTTTGTAGTGCTAGTGTAATCATGTTCGGAATAACGACCATTTTAGTCGGAATAAATGATTTATATTCAATAATCCGATGTAAAGAAAGGGTGGATGGTATATATTGTGGGTATAATAGATACGGTGGTGGAGTGTCGATTGTTTTGTGGTTTCCAGAGTTTTCTTATACATTTAATGGAACGCATTATTGTGAACAGACAACACAAAATCTACCTTACAAAGAGCTTAATGAAAAAATGACAGTTGGAAATCTGTACCCCATATACATTAATCCAAAACACCCCGCAGTATTTGTTTTGTCGAAAAAAATAAAGCTCAGCACGACACTTATAATAATGTTTGGCTTGATTATACTTTTATGTGGAATTTTTTATTATTTTATTAATCCAATTCTGTGAACCACCAAATGTTGCTGCAAAGCTATTTTCTTCCCATAAATAACAGCAAAAATAGCTGAAAAACCCTATATTTAGTGTTTTATGCTTGACGAAGACCTTAATTATAGTTATTATAATACCAATAGAACACTAGAATTTGTAATGATGGTGCTTTATTTCTGGCGGCTCATGCTGGAAGGACGGTAGAAACCGTTATAATAAATGAGCATTATTAGGATTAAGGGAACTGTTTCCGAATAGGGAGCAGTTCTTTTTTTGTGATTAAAAGTAGCAAAATTATGATAAAAGAAGGGTTTTTTTCTTAAAAAGGGGTGTTTTAAAAAGCCCCCCTCTTTAAAGAAATACTAATGCTTTTAAACAAAAAAGGTATGGATTTGGACAAAAAAGGGTCGTTTTTGAATAAAAAAAGGTATTAAGGTGGGTTTTTGCGTACTCTAAAAGGCATTTAGTGACGTTGAGCATATATTGAGTGATTTCGAGATAATTACTCTCTGGAAATACTTTCCCTTCCCTTTCCATCCCAAATTTATTCCTTTCCCGATAACAAGGATGGAAATGGAATGATAAAGTAACTGGAGTTTCCGTGAGGAAGAAGAAGGAGTCCGGAAGGATTGTAATTCCCAAATCTTTCTCTTGTCTCTCCACTTTATCGACTAGCAAAAAACTAAAATATCAGAAAAGAAAGCGATAGTATAGTGTAAAAGACTGTATCAGTATAGTGACTATTCTGTAGAAGAAACAGGGAGGGATGAGGCTGGAAGTGGACTGCCAAAGGAGATATCTTCTGCGTGAAGGAGTATAGTCGATATAGTGACTATTTTCCAAATTCCACTTTCTGCCAAAACTTTTTTAAAATATTTTCTAAAAAATAAAACCAAACGAAAACTCATTTAGTCTTTAAGAGTAGAGGACAAAAACAAAGCGTCCGAAAAAAGAAATTTTAAAGAAAGGTAATCATACTAAGAACAGAACAAGAAAAACACAGTCCCAAGCGGACCACGATAAGAAAAGGAGAAAATAATATGAAAACGAAAACGGTAAAAGCGCTGTTGGTTGGAGTAGCGACAATGGCAATGGTAGTAAACGGAGTGGGATGTACACCGACGGAAGAGAAATCCCCGGTTCAGTCCGAGGCAGTTAAGGAAGACCCGAACGAAACCGCAGTCAAGGAACTGAAGAAATACATTCCGAAGGTGGATAGGCTGAAAGTCGTGCAGAACGCAAAGAACCTAGACATGACCAAGGCAATCACCGGACTGGTGGATGAGAAACAGAAAGACAAAGTAGCGTCTGTCAAGGTAGACGATAGCAAGCTGGATGAGACGAAACCGGGAACTTATGAAGTGACAGTCACTGTTACTTTGAAAGACGACAATTCCAAAACCACTCTGGATTCTGCCAAGGCACCGGCCAAGGAAGACGCCGGAAAGACGGAGGACAACACCGGAAAGACTGAGGAAACATCAAAGGATACCACGGCAAAGGACGACACTTCCGCTGCAGACAAGGATACACCTGTAAATGGGGATGCCACAAAGCCGGAGACTCTGGACAAGGAAGACACCGGGAAGACCGAGGACTCCAAAGGAGAGACACAGGACAAACCGGGAACGGATGCGGATTCCAAAGAAGATACTTCTAAGGAAGACAACACTATCTCCGGAACGGTAGACGTGGAAATCGTAGACAAGGATAAGGTCGAGGATTTGACGGGGAAAGGTGATGTGGTCATCACGGACGACAACAAGGTCGTAGAATCTGACAAACCGGCAGAGGATAAGAAAGAGGACGACAAGGATAAAAAGCCGGATAATGACAAGAAACCGGAAACTGATAAGAACAGTAAGCCGTCTAAGGAAGAAAAACCGGATAACAATAGCCAAACCACAAACAAGCCTGCAGGCGGCAGCAGTAATAATAATAACAATAATCAACAGAGCCATACTCACAGCTGGGTACAGCAATACACAACGGTCTATCATGAAGAAGTCGGTCATAGTGAGCAGGTCTGGGTTGTGGACGCGCAGGCGTGGGATGAGCCAGTATATGAAAGTGTAAATATTTGTAATGGATGCGGACAGCAGATTGTAGGAGACCCAGTAGTTCATTCAGCAGAGTGTAGAGCAAGCTGGCACGCAGAAAGAGTACAAGTTGGAACCACCCATCATGATGAGGTCGGACACTACGAAAGCAAATGGGTAGTAGATTCACAGGCATGGACAGAAACCGTCCCGAACGGATATTCCTGCAGCGGATGTGGGGCTACGAAATAGCCAGCAAGTATACCGAAGGGTAAATTTGAAATAGATGCAGTGAAGTGGAATGTACTTGCATAGAAGAAAGAACTCTCAGAGATGGGGGTTCTTTTTTGGCTCCTCGTATTGAAGAATCTCATCCAGTTCCGACTGGATATTCTCATATTCTTTTTTGAATTCCGGGTCTTGCAGTTGTTCGTTTAAAAACTCATTGAGTGTTTTCATTGCTGTGGCTCCTTTTATTTATCGTATTGGGAATTGACAGGATAGTTATTCTTTGCTAGAATGAAAATAGAAAAAGGCACTACTGATAGACGGTTAGTCCAAATTCAATAAGTTACAAAGAAGTAACCGGATTCCTTTGGTCAGGGCGGTTACTTTTTTGATTGATTTATGTATGCAATCAGAATCGTTACGACAATACTAAGTATCATCAGCACGATGGAGAGCATCTCAAAATCGCTCATAAGTTTGCCCTCCTTTCCCAGATTTCCTGCAAGCAGGATTTCTATGTAATCAGAGGGTTCAGTCCCTCTGGTGAAGGACTAACCGCCTACCGTTCTCATGTAGCGCCTTGCTTTATTCTATCAAAAATCTTTATTTCTGACAAGTAATTTCAAAAATGACTCAATAGGTTTTTCTGTTTAGTTCCAAATACCTCAACTGAATAAGCCCACCCACCGTGCGATAGCCTTCTGCGTGGAAAGATTCCAATACAATCCTCTAAATATTTCAAATCAGACCGAAACATAGTAGAACAGAAAGAATAGGACCCTCTTAATGAGAGTCCTATTTCTATGTATTTTCCCGAAATGAGGTAAAAAGAAACAGTTTGTCCGAAAAGTTGATAATGGAACATTTATTTTTCATACTATGATTAATTAAGAAAGGTCGTCTTGCCGGCCTGAAGGTGAGATAGTGCAGTGCGTTCGATAAGACAGCTGACCTCTCGCCAAGCTCTCCGTGGAAAATGGTAAAAAGTCGCAGTAAAAGTGTAAATGTACGGAGCGCTGTGAAGAATTTGTTATTTGAGGCTCTGGAGCCATATAAAATACCATAGGTCTCAAGGGAATGTGTACATTTTCTGAAACCATATAAAAAACATAGGTCTCAAGATAAAACACCATAGCTCTAAAGAAGAATTTGTGATACGAGGTGAAAAAATAATGAAAAGAAATTTCGGAGGGCTGATTCCGTTAATAGCTGGCATATTGTTAATACTTCCATTTCTTGTATTTCCTTTTATCGGACTTTATACTCGGTTTGGTATGTCAGCAGTACTGGAAGTTCTACTTCAAGTGATAATTGCGTTCGTTGCAATATTCGCAGGAGTAATATTAATTTCTTCTGCAATTAGTCAGCGCATACATGATTATTATGAGAGCGCAGAGGTTGAAAAAGACGAAGAGGAGATGGAAGATGAAGAAGATGAGTAAAATACGATTGAACAGAAACGCCGGAAATGATAAAATGGAAAAGGCAGATAGAACACCGTTAACGAAATGGGAAAAAGTCTTACTATATTTACAGATATTAGCAATTCTGCTTTTATGTGTATCTGTATTTTTCATGTTGATTGATATCAATCAGCAGTATGGCTTCTGGGAAATAGTCCAAATCACAACCGCAACCCTTGCCATTTTTTTGGTGTTTTGTTATGTTCATTTTAGTGAATGAGGAAAAGAAATATGTATTATAAGTATAAAACGAACAAAATCATGTTCAGGGTCAGGGAAGAGATAATCAATATTCCTTCCAGAATGTACCCACTGGAATCTCCAGGCTACACTCTGTTTACCCCATCCACCACAGTTCCGATAGAGGATGACCGTATTGAAGAAATATTCGATTCTCTGGAGTTTGAGATGGGAAGATGCTTTACAAATAGTGAAAAACTGTGTAAGGCACTGAAGGATGTTGGATACAAGGCAGAGCAGTATGTGGGATGGGTATTTATGCAGGATGAACTTCCAGTACATCACAGCTTTGTTGTATTGGGAAATAGTATAGTAGACCCGACTGTATCACTATTGTGCAAGGATATCGAACAGTTGGAACGTCTGAATCCAGGAAGTGACCATGAGACAAGAATCAATCTGATGAATCTCTATAAGGAAAAACAGTTCCTGCCAAACCACATCAAATGCATTTTTGGCAAAGTAGATGACCTGTATGTGTATGTGGGAGCGCCGGGGACGGCGGAAGAGGGAATTAAGAGAAATGCTCTTCTCAGAAAAGAATACCCAGACCATCCCTGTTTTCGGGATGTTAAAAACGGAATGACTGTGATGCGGAGAATGATAATGGACGAATAAAAAATAAAGGGACTCCTCGAAAATGAGGAGTCCCTTTTTAGAACATGTGATTGTTCAGTTGCTGTTGCATTTGTTGATTAAATTGGTCCTGCATTTGCCGGTTTATATTATCTGTATTTTCCTGCATCTGCCTCTGCATATCCTGGTTGAACCGAGCAGTGGTTTCTTCAAATATCTGTTCTTGCTGCCGATTCTGTTCCTGTTGTATCTGCTGATTGAAGTGGTTCTGCGTTTGTCTGTTTCGTGCTTCCTGCGTATATGACTTATGCGTTTTAACAGATGATTTTTTAAAAGTAGATTTATCAACAGACAGTCCATGTTTTTGTGCATATTGATAGCACCAGTGAATTACTGCTGTATAGCTGGAGTCATTTGTACATGGAAGAAATTCCATCATCATATCATAATAATATTTTTCCCATTCTTCCTGAGACATCTTTTTTACACGAAAGGCTTTTTTAAATGTCGCAGAAATATATCTGGAACGAAATTGCCCATCATCCTCCATTCTCATCCAAATACTAAATCCTTCACCTTCTTTTTCTGACAAACAGATTTTTTTGTTATACATGAGGTATTCTCTCCGAAGCTGTTTGTACATCAAAGAAGCAGTGAACGGAATCTTGTTCACTAAGAAAATAATGATGAATGAGAATATGGTTCCCAACCATAGTCCCATCAAATATCTGATATCAAAGGGAACAAGACCAAACAGCATTGCAAGAAAACACGCACCTAAGCTAAATACTCCCCAACCTAAAACAAGTCCTTCCACGCCTAAAATAATAAGTGCCGGTATACGCAGCATCCTGTACAGTTTGTAGCTAATGTAACTCATCATAAATCCTCCTTTATATATGTTCTACTTATAAAGACGAAATCAAATCTATTTTGGTTTTATAAATATCTAATAATTTCAATATTTATTATTTTTCATGGAAAAACCATATCATATCCTGCCAAATTCCACAAGAACTCATTCCAAAACCATCCAAAATATACGCTGAATTTACTTTGCAGAATGTTTTTACATACTAGAAGTAGCAGGTTAAAAGTACCACTGCTGCCCCTGTGGAATCATGAAACCTGTGGGAATACAAATCATTCTTTATGCGAAAGGAGAAAACAGCGTATGAAAAAGTGGAAACGCTCAATGAAGAAATTTACCGCAGCCTTCCTCGCCTTTGCCATGGCTCTGACTCCATGTATCACCGGAGTTGGTACTGTGCTTGCAGCAGATGAGCCGGAAGGAGATTCCGTAACATATCAGGTAACACTGAAAGATGCGGAACATGGAAAGCTGAAATTTAAGGACGGAAAAGAATCTGTTCAGAAATTCAAAGAAAAAGAAACGGTTGAACTGTCTGTTTTTCCGGATGAAGGATATGTCCTTCAGAAACTGACAATTCAAGCAGAAGGGACCGATGAAAAAATCGAAGATACGGCAAGTGGCGATTCTTATACTTTTACAATGCCGGCTGCAGACTTGGAGGTTCGTGCAGACTTCAAACTCAAGGAGACAAAAGTTAAGGGCGATATGCTGGGAGATGATGAAGTTTATTATTTCACAGAAGATACCGACTATTCAAAAATCTCCAGAAAAGACTATGAAGACATTGACTGGAAAAAGTATGGAGGCAAAGGAATTTATAAAAAAGATACGAAAGAATTTCTTGAAAATGTCGGAATTGAAGTCGGCAAAGATGAAGATTACGGTTTGACACTGGAAAACTATTATGCCAACAAACCACAGACACTTGCGGAGGATGATTGGCAAGTAGGAACGGTATTGCATGGTTCCTGTTACATTGAATACGCTTATATGGCGGGGAGCCAAAGCTATTTCGGTCTGAATCAATTCAGTGGAGACCTGGAAGGGGCAGAAATGATTGGAGAAGGATGGTGTGCGGACCATACAGCCGCAGAACCCGCGGCAGGACATCCGGTTGTTGAGGCGTATGCCACAATCACAAGTCTGGATACTGCAAACGGCTATGTGAACGCATCCCTGATTGTTGTTCCAGAAGGTGTGACGGACGGCTCATCAAACGGAAACGGTTTGACCGGATATCAGCGTATCGGTGCGAATATCCGAATTGCGAAAGCGTTTAATGGAAGTGCAAAACTGACAAAATCCTCTGCTAACACAGTAATAACATCCGGCAATACCTGTTATTCATTGGCAGGCGCACAGTACGGCGTCTATCGTGATGCCGGATGCACAAATCTAGCGGCAACATTAACTACCAACGCAAGCGGCGATACAGCTGTAATAGAACTGCCGGCCGGGAGTTACTGGGTAAAAGAGACGGTTGCTCCGAAAGGCTATTATAAGGATAATAAAGTTTATCCGATTACCGTAACAACCGGTCAGACCGCATTGGTGAATGTATCTGATGAACCTATGAATGACCCGGCTGCAATCGAGATTAAAAAGATTGACCAGGAAACAGGCGACCTTTCTTTCCAGGGCAGCGCATCACTGGAAGGCGCTCAGTTCACTATCAAACACTATGGCGGTTTCTATACAAAAGAAGAAATTGAAGCCGGAAAACCGCAAAAAGATGGTGTGAATGTCCGTACATGGGTATTAGAAACAAAAGTAAAAATATTGTCTGATGGAACTAAACATTATTTAACTGGTTTAGCAGATGAATATAAAGTTGCTGGTGATGGTTTCTATTACAACTTAGGAAATCCGATTCTTCCACTTGGAACAATTTCCGTAGAAGAGACAAAAGCTCCAAACGGCTATCTTCTGGAGGATGCATGGCTGCAGGCAGAAGGCAACTCTGAAAAAATTGAAGGCATGTATGTCGCTCAGATTAAAGACAGCAATGACGGAGCATTTCTGGAAGGTGGAAATAACTACACGATGTCTGACAGAGTAATCCGCGGCGATTTCGAGCTGATTAAGGCGGATGAAGAAAATCAGGATAGAATGGCCAATATTCCATTTAAAATCACATCCAATACTACTGGTGAGAGCCATGAGTTTATGACGGATGAAAACGGATATTATTCAAGCGAGTCCAAATTCAACAAACACAGCCATGACACCAATGGAGGAAATGCAGACAGCGGCCTGTGGTTTGGCTTGAATGCCGATGGAACTAACGTGGAAGTCAATGATGAATATGGCGCGCTGCCGTTCGATACTTATACCATTGAGGAATTGAAGTGTGAAGCGAATGAGGATAAAGTCCTGTTTCGTGGAACCCTGAATGTGACCAGAGATGGGTTTACATTGGATATGGGAACCATTGACAATCCGGACTTGACGCTGCGGACAAAAGCAGTTGATGAAGAGACAGGAACACATTATTCCTGTGCGGATGATGAAGTGACTATCGTGGATACACTTTCCTATACTGGTCTGAAGAAAGGCAAAGAGTACGAAGCTGTCGGAACCCTGATGAATAAGGAAACGGGAAAAGCGCTTCTGGATAAAGAGGGAAATCCCGTTACGGCATCCAGAACGTTCAAGCCTGCTACTGCGGAAGGAGAAGTGGATGTCACATTTACGTTTGATGCTTCCGGTCTGCAGGGTGCGGACATTGTTGCATTCGAGGAAATCAGACTGGATGGCAAACTTGTGGTAGAGCACAAAGATATCAATGACAAAGACCAGACCATTCATTTTCCAGATTTGGGAACAAAAGCCGCCGATAAAGACACCAATACCAACGTATCAAAGGCTGATAAGGAGATTACTATTGTAGATACTGTTTCCTACAAGAATCTGCAGGTTGGAAAGAAATATACAGTCAAAGGCACTTTGATGGATAAAGAAACGGGAAAAGCCGTACTGGATGCAGACGGTCATAAAGTAACAGCGGAAACATCATTTAAAGCGGAAAGTGCGTCTGGAATCGTAGAAGTAACTTTTAAATTTGATGGTAGCAATCTTGCCGGAGAAACCATCGTTGTATTTGAAGATTTGTACCGAGGAGAGAAACTTCTGGCAGTCCATGCAGACTTAGAAGATAAAGCACAGACCGTAACAATCCCGAAAGTGACCACAACAGCTGTTGATGCGGAAAGTGAGACGCAGAACAGCATGGCAGATAAAATGATTACTATCGTAGATACGGTATCTTATGAGAATCTGATTCCTGGGCAGGAATATACGGTCAAAGGCACTCTGATGGATGCCTCAACCGGAAAACCTGTTGTCGCAAGAACTGCAGACATGGTAGAATTTGAAATTCCGGAAGGCGCTGTTGAAGTGAACTTTGAAAAAGGAACCTATGTGTATGTAGGAACCGGAAACGATGAAATTCCGGCAGGTCTGTATCAGAAGACAGAGGAAGGATATATCCTTTCCAATGCGCGCGAAGCCTTGAAAGAGATTCCGGATGAGTTGATTACATGGTCAGAGACATTCAAAGATGCAGCAACCGGCTATATGAAAGACGGCAAGTTGACATTGAAACCGGAAATGAAACCAGAGTATTCTGAAAAAGAAGAAAAAGTGACAGCAGAAGCAACTTTCACTGCTGAAAAAGCAGAAGGTAAGACAGAAGTGACCTTTAGATTTGATGGCAGTAAGTATGCCGGACATACGTTTGTTGTATTCGAGGAGCTTTTCATGAATGAGAAGAGCGTGGCAGAGCATAAGGACTTAAAAGATGCCGGACAGACCATCTACGTGCCGGAAATCAAAACCACTGCAAAAGATGCAGAGACGGGCACACAGAACTCTCTGGCAGACAAGGAAGTCACAATTGTAGATACGGTATCTTATAAGAACCTGATTCCGGGCAAAGAATATAGAGTGACCGGAAAGCTCTACGATAAGGAAACAAAAGAACCATTGAAGGTCAATGATAAGGTAGTGACGGCAGAGACCACGTTCACCCCGGAAAAACCGGATGGCAAGGTAGAAGTCACATTCAAATTTGATGGTTCTGCACTACAGGGTAAAACCATTGTCGTATTCGAGAACCTGTATATCAACGAAAAGGAAGTCGCCGTCCACGCCGATATCGAGGATAAAGACCAGAGCATCTACTTCCCAGAACTGAAAACGACAGCAACGGATAAAGACGACAGTGATAAGAACGCCTATGCGGATAATAAAGTGACCATCGTTGACGAGATAAGCTATTCCAATCTTGTCCCTGGCGAAACCTATGCAGTCGTAGGAACGCTGATGGATAAGAGTACGGGAAAAGCGCTTATCATCAATGAAAAGGAAGTCACAGCCACAAAGACGTTTACCGCAGAGAAAGGAAACGGCAAGGTATCTGTAGAATTTACATTTGATGGAAGAAAACTTGGCGGCAAGGATGTCGTTGTCTTTGAGAAACTCTATGATGTGAACGGGGTAGAGGTCGGAAACCATGAGGATATCAAGGATGAAGGCCAGACAGTAAAACTCGTTACCCCGCCGAAACCGACAGTCAAGACCGGCGATATGCCATGGATGTATGTTATGGCAACCGTAGGAGGCGCACTGGCCGGTGCAGGTGTATACTTCATAAGAAAGAAAAAGAAAAAATAATCATTCGTGTGAGTGATTGACAAGGAAAGCTCTCGTGAGAGGGCTTTTCTTCTTGTCCAAATAATTAAAGACTTCAAATATTTTTTGCTATTCTATAAATACAGAATAGAATAACTTTTCATAAGGAGGGTGAATTTATGGAGTTAAAGGAATTTAAAGTTGGACAGAAGGTCTGGGTCAGATGTATCGGTGACTCAGCCAGAGGAAAAACAGGCAAAGAATTGATTCAGGAATGGGTAGTTGTAAAAATCGGAAAAAAATATGTATATGCTAAACCTGCAGAATCTCAATTGACTCCGTTCGTTTTTGAGATAAGGGAATATGCTGGAAAAATAAGGCTGGTGGAAAAGACAACATACGCTCCGGACTATCTGCTCTACACAACCCGCAAAGAGGTAGAAGACGAAATAGAAGCGGAAGATACCTGCAGAAAACTGGTACAATTCTTCCATCAGTATCCGGAACGGAATCTGACTATCGAGCAAATCCGGGAGATTGAGAAGATTGTTTTCGGAAAAAAGGAATCATAATTTTTTTCCATACTAGAGGCAAAGGAGGAAAATAGTATGCTAACTATGGAATTGCGCTATCACATTTTGGCAATGATTATTGCCGCTTTGCTGGCGGGGTATTATTTGAGGTATCTGCAGCCGATTTTGCAAGAGCAACGCCGGATTAGCAAGTTGCATAAGGAATCGAAATATGTGGAGTCCATCAAGCCTGCCATTGTCGTAGAGAAAGAATTCCGTCTGGCGCGTCAGATATGGGGGCCTGGAGTAGTGGCGATGGGATTCGGATATCCCCGCCAAATCAGACTGCCTGCGGAATATGTTTTAGGTCTTCAGGTGGAAGACGAACCGGAACCACTATATTTTGTCTACAAACCTCTCTATGACAGCGTAGAAATCGGAGATGTCATTCAGGTGGCAATCAGCCATTGGTACGATAAGCGGGGCATCTGCTGGAAAACAGAGATTGAGGATGCAGCAAAAGAAGGGGCGGTATCTGTATGAGTGAGCGACAAAAAAAGTGCAAATATTGTTTTCCATTCTTCCGAAAAGAAGGAGTAGAATGGCATTGTCTGCAGGACAAAGATAAGCGGGGGAAGGATTCGGAACATAATGTGACGGAAGAGGAATGCGAAGCCTGTAAAAACTTCAAATCCAAATACATCGAATATCCGATACAGGTGGATTCACTGGAACTAAAACCATTCAATTTTGACCATATGCTCCATGAAACCGGAACACTGGTGGCATTGCGGCCATGCAAAGAAGAATATGAGAACAGGACCTATCTTGGAATCCTACTGGGAGATTTGCCCTATGCATCCAGTGCAGGGTATCGAGAGGAAGAGAAGAAACTGACCATTAGCACCATGACCAACCCCTGCATTTTCGTGCCGGAACTGAAAACGCTCGTTTGGGGAATGGGAAGCTGGTGGCATGAGATAGAGTCGCCAGAAAAACTGAGGGATATCACAGATGATACTATCCAATCACAGTGGTATGTGCAGATGTTAAAGGAAATGTCAGAAACTGAAAAAAAATAATATGTAACGACTCTCATGGTATGTGTCATGGGAGTTTTTTTATTTTGTGCGCTATTTTCCATTCTATCTTTAGAACAAATCAGGACAGAAGAGAGGAGAGAAAGAGAATACTGTTATGTTCAAAAATTAACGGAGGATAACTTTATGGAGAAAAAGCTGTTTGATGCCTATTATACAAAGTCTGACGGTCTTGAATGCAAAGTCAGATATTGCTGCTTAGACAAAGAAGAAGCAAAAAGATTATTCTTTTCTGAAAGTGAAAACGGAGAAGAATTAAAGAAAATCATTGAAGTTAAGAAGAGTTAAATGGAGGATAACAAATGAGAGCTTATATGACAAATGAATACAAACAGAACCTGATTGGAAATACATTTATATCCAGCGACAGCAGCGAAAAAGAATACGATGGTTTAAAAGTTGTTGAAATTATTCGCGAGCTTACGGAAAAAGACTATGACCGAGAATTGATTGATGGGACGGATAAAAATAAGAAGGGCGAATGCCGGTATCTTGTCAATACCATGTATGAAGTACGCCTTGAAAATAACGAAATCATCACAGTATACGAGGATGAAATTAATCCGGATTATCGTGGAAGCTGGGGATTGGAAGAAAGCAAAATATTGCCTGTCATTACAAACAAGGAACGCTGTGTAAGGCAGGGAGACATCCCGGAAGTTATGAAATTGTATGAATTCATTCAGGAACTGGATAAAAAATATCATGTGGATTCAAGGGATGAGGAAAATTCCTTTGGAATCATCCAGCCGGCAAAAATGCTGCTGTCTGAGTTGTACGAATGCAATTTATACTACTTTTTGTTCGGTTACAGCAGTGACATCAATCATTTACCAAAATATGAGGCAATACCACTTGTTGGTGAATGTATACTGGTTGGAAAACATGGAGAAGTAGGCATGCTGACTAACCCATACCGGGAAGCTCAAAAGAAAAAGGAAATTGAGGTTGATGAGAATGACAAATTAAGACTCATCGCCCTGAGACAAGCCGCCTATGACGCTTTAAAAGCTGCATATCCGAAAAAACCGGATTTTGCAGAGCTTGACAAAGACGCCTCGTCTGCTGAATGTGATGACGTATTAGAGCAACAGGGATTTGCTCCGGGTTCAAGGGAATATGAATTCCACGTAAAATTCAAAGTGAAACCGGAAGAACATAAAACCGGGCGCAGAATCCCTTATTTTGAAGTAGAATATTACAGATGTGGCAATAATAAACGTCCACATTTTGCTACGTCTTACAAAGACTGGCAGAATCAGTTTGAAATGCCTCATGACAGTCTGGCCTATCAGTTTTATCAGAAATGGAATCCGTTCCACTGCGTAGAGATGACAAAAGAAGAGTACGCGGAAATGCGGGATGATTTGGAAAAATTAAAAAAGGAATATGATTATATTTAAAAGGACGTGATGGAATGAAATTAGTATCACTTGCAATCATTATAGTAAGCTACGCGATATTATCATGGAAACATAATGAATAATTGTCGTAAACATAGCAGATTTAATTGAAAATCGGTGAATTTACCGAGTTCTTTGTCCCTTTGTTTGTAAAAAACGGAGGGACTTTCTTTCGTTTAGAAATAAAAAGAATTATATTTTTTATATCCCGCAATTAGATAAATGGAAAGTATTTTGACATACTGAAAATATAAAGAATAAAATGAGGTGACAAATAATGAGTGATTTAAAGATATTTACCGATACCATTGAACCGGAAGCCCTGAATCAGATATATACGCTTGTGAAACAGCCGGCCTTTTCCAACGCAAAAGTCCGCATCATGCCCGATGTTCACGCCGGAAAAGGATGCGTGATTGGGTTTACTGCGGATTTGGGTGAGAAAGTGATTCCGAATATTGTCGGAGTGGACATAGGATGCGGGATGTTAGCTACCAAAATTGAAGAGCCGCACATTGATTTTAGAAAACTGGATAAAATCATCCGGGAATCCGTGCCATGCGGAAAAGGAGGTGTTTGGGCTGCACCGGAATGTGCCAAAGAGTTCCCGCTGATTGACAGACTTTTCTGTAAGAATGAATTGAAGAATGTGGATTACCTGCGGAGCAGCCTTGGAACGCTTGGCGGAGGAAATCATTTTATAGAGGTGGACGCAACTTCGGATGGAGAGAAATACCTCATCATCCACACGGGCAGCCGGAATCTTGGTAAACAAGTGGCAGAGATATATCAGCAGAAAGCCGTTGATTCCATGGACGGGCTTCCAAAACTGAAAGAAGCCTGTGAAACCCTGATTGCGGAATACAAAAAGGCCGGCAGACGGAAAGACATTAAAAAAGGACTGGCAGAACTGAAACGGAAATGGCAGCCGGAGAAACGCGGGATTCCAAAGGAACTCTGCTATCTGACGGGAAAAGACCGGGAAGACTATCTGCATGACATGGAAATCTGTCAGATATTTGCAGAAGAAAACCGGGAGCAGATTCGGGATGTCATCTTCAAAAACATGGGATGGAGGCTGCCGAACTCTGCAACATTCAAAGGGGTAAGTAATTTCCATACCATACACAATTACATTGATATGGATACAAATATCGTGAGAAAAGGTGCGATATCGGCCCGGAAAGGACAGGTTTTGCTGATTCCGCTCAATATGCGAGATGGCTGTATCCTCGGTGTCGGAAAAGGAAACGAGGAGTGGAACTGTTCCGCACCGCATGGGGCAGGCAGATTAATGAGTCGTTCAAAAGCGAAAGAAGAAATCAGTCTGGATGATTATAAGTCATCTATGCAAGGGATTCATACGACTTCTGTGACGCGTGCAACCATCGATGAAAGTCCATTGGCCTACAAGCCTATGGAAAAAATTTTGGGACATATTGGGGATACCGTGGAAGTATTGGACGTGATGAAACCATTGTATAACTTCAAGGCATCTGACTGAAATTGGTATAAGGAGTACAATATGGGAAAAGTATATCGTAAACCGATTCCGTCTGTGCCGAACCTGTATTGGTTGGATACGGATAATTGTTGGAATTGCAAATACAGCCGCACACGAAAAGGTTGTACCAATTGCAGGCAGCTGCATCGTTACAATCATCGGAACGACAAAGCGAAACGCCGCAAAAGAAACCTCTGTCTGAAATAGGGCAGAGGTTTTTGTTGTACGGCAGATTTGTCATACTATATGCAACTACATTAATTTGAAAGGAGATATTATTTATGAGTGAGAGAGATGTAGGTATGATGATGGGTATTGGCACAGGAGTAATAATCATTTTTACGATTTTGGCGTTGGCGGCCTGTGTGCTGCTGGTCATTTCCCAGTGGCAGATATTCAAGAAAGCCGGAAAACATGGATGGGCGGCGCTTGTTCCGTTTTATAATTCCTATGTTCTGATGGATATTGCATGGGGAAATGGATGGCTTATGTTCTTGATGTTCCTTCCACTAGGAAATCTGGTGTTCAGTGTCCTGACCTGTATCAAGCTGGCAAAGGCATTTGGAAAGAGTGGCGGTTTTGCAGTTGGTCTTATATTCCTGCCAATCATATTCTATCCAATTCTGGCTTTTGGCAAAGCTGAACACGAAGGAACGGATGAAACATTGAAAAAAGGAGCGATAATTGCGACTGTGATTACAGGAGTCATCGGTATTATTTTAGATATTGTGTTTTATGCGTTCTTATTTACTATGTCGCCAGTTGTAGATGAAGACATGTATGTGAATGATATTCCTTATATGGAGGAAGAGGCGCTTGGTGCAGAGGATTCAGTGAAAAAAGCAAAAACCGTAGACGGTTACGAAGACTTTGAACAGATAGAACTGACAAACGGCGTTATCAGCATTAAGACGGCTGCATTAAAGGAGTCTGACTTTTATGGCTCCCTGGTTTCTGGGTATACAGACGGTTTTACGCTAAATGTTGACCTAAGCTATTCAAAAGGAACGAGCGCTTTAGAGGAACTGGGTAAGAAGGCGGAATACCTTGAATCCTATTATTCCGAAAATATGGACCTTTACAGTGAGTTTGTAAAAGGGGAAGTCATCGGAGATGAAACTTCCGCTTATCAGGTATTTGAATTCAATACGGTTTACGGAGAAGACAACTATCCGGGAAGAAAGGCTATCAAATGTGAGATTGTAGATGGATACCCTGTCATTACCCAAATCGAACTGGATGGAATTGTAAGCTCAACAGATTCAGAAAGTCTGTTTGAGCAGGCATGTGAATTGAACGGCATTGCTTCAAAACTTTAAGAGAAGAACCCGGTTTTCCGGGTTTTTTCTTTTGAAAAGAAAATGATGCTGAATAATAAGTGATTTTGTATCAGTATAGTAATTAAATAATAGTCACTATATTGATAATATTTATTTCAATATAGTGAGTAGCTAATATAAGACGAAAATAGTCTATTTTACAATGAAGACCCTATTCTCATTTTTAAGATGTCTATATCAGCCATAGCTTGAAAAAGTAATTTTTCCATACTATGAATAGGACACAGAAAAACAAAAAATAGCCATGAGGGAGTTGGAGTTACATGTTGCAGTGAAATGCAGGCGTATGTTTTTTGTGTGAGAAATAATAAAATATAAATTGCGAAAGGATAACATTATGAAAAAGAAAAATTTACAGAAAGCAGTTGTTGCAACTGCACTTATCGGAACACTTTGTATCGGAGGAATCATGGCATATTTTACAGATGCCGATACACAGACAAACACATTCACGGTAGGTAAAGTATCTCTTGATTTGCAGGAACCGAATTGGCAGCCGCCAAAGGATATCACTCCTGGACAGGAAATCGAGAAAGACCCGCAGATTAAGAATGACGGAATCAATGATGAGTACGTGTTCATGGAAGTTGTTGTTCCGTATGCTAATGTAACGATTGCAAATGAAGATGGAACAAAAGCGGCGGAAAAAGCGGACACAGAGCTTTTCAGCTATGATGTAAAAGATGGCTGGGTAGAGATTGGAACACCAACAAAAGATGAAGGGAAAAAAACAGTAACTCACTTGTATGCATACGGTACAAAAGAACAGATGACAGCTGTATCCGCAAATCAGACAACAGGTTCTCTCTTTGACTGGGTTCGTTTCGCGAATGTAGTGGAAGATGAAGGTCTTGAAGAAACAACGCAGCATATCGTACTGAATGCGTATGGAATCCAGACGGATAACATCAATGATGGAAAGACGGACCTTGACGGCATCAATAATGATGGAAAGATTACTCCGGATGAAATCTGGAAGGTTCTGAAAAACCAGGCTCCGACTACAGACGTTGATGTAGAGGAAGATGCAAATACAGACATTAAGAACTAATGTCAGGAAAGGAGGTCCGGCAGTGAAGAAATTCTTCCTGCCGGATTTTAAATATGGGAAAACGACTTTTTAAGAAAATTACAGAAATATTTTGGGGCGTGATTCTTATTGTTACATTTGGAATCCTTATTTTATTCGTGGCGGGAATCCGTCCGAACATTGTCTTATCCGGTTCCATGGAGCCTGCAATCAAGACCGGTAGCATCTGTTTTGTAAATACAAATGCTGCTTATGAGGAGGTTCAAACAGGAGACATCATTGCATTTAAGCAGGGACCGAAACAGGTGACGCACCGGGCAGTGACAGTCACGGAAGAAGGGATTGAGACAAAGGGTGACAACAATGATGTGTCAGACGGAATCACGACAACAAAAGAGAACTTTATCGGAAAGACTGTATGTTCCATCCCAAAGATAGGATATCTCCTACAGTTCTGCCTGAACCCAAGGGGACGGATAATCAGTATCACCGTCATTCTGGCGCTTTTTATCGCTACCTTCTGGGGCGGCGGAAAACAGGAAAAACCTGCGGAAACACCTGAAGAACATACGGCGGGCGAAAGAAAAGAGGGCTAGTCTCTCTTTTTTTAGTTTCGCGGAAGCTGTTTTTCCATACTATTTATAGAATCTTGCACAGAAAGGAGTTTCATACTTTATGAGAAGAAAAAAGTGTATCGGCGTTCTTTCCTGTTTCATTGCAGCAGTCTGTTTCGGCACATTGGTCGTGCAGGCTGCCACCGAAACCTCCGTTACAAACCAAATTGAAACCGGAGTCATCGACATTGAACTGGGAGAGTACCAAAAGGATGCAGACGGCGATATTCAGCCTTATGAAGACAACCCTGTGGTACTGCCCGGAACCTATGTTTCAAAAATACCACGAATCACCAACGAAGGATACGATTGTTATGTCAGGGCAAAGCTGGAATTTGATATCCCTTATCTGGATAATTCCTTCAAGGAATTCGGTTCCGGATGGTATCTTGCAGAGGACGGGTATTATTACTGTAAACATATCTTAAAGCATGGAGAATCCACGGATATCTTTCAGGGGATTGCAATTCCGGAAGACTTCCCGCAGGAGTTGGAAAATTCGGTCTTCCATTTGGATATTACGACTGATGCCATCCAAAGCAAAAACTTTGAACCGAACTGGGACAGCAAAAACCCGTGGGGCATAGTGGAAATACAGGAATGCAAAGAAAACGGTCCTTATGAAATCAATACGTTCATGCAGACGGATGCCTTGCAAGTGGTATACGAAGGAAATGTAAAGGAACTGTTTGCTTATCCGGATGATTTCTTTGTAAATTTTCCGACCGTGATGCCGGGAGATACTTACGAAGACGTTGCACAGCTGAAAAATCACGGAAACAATTCTGTCAAGCTGTATTTTGAGCAGAGAACGAATCTGGAGAGTCATATTCTGGGACATATCAAATTGAACATTTATCTGGATGATGAGCAGTTGTTTGCCGGAACTATGAGTGAAGCAATAGCAAAAAGACAGATTTGCGAACTGAAACCGAACGAAGAGAAACTTTTGAAATTCGATATAACAGTTCCAAAAGAATTGGATAACGACTACACCCTGGATAAGGATGAAATTAAGTGGATATTCTCCTGCGATGAACTCTCCAAAACCCCTCTGGTACAAACCGGGGATATGGGACAGAAAGGCTTGCTCTTAGCGGTCATCTTCTTTGCAGGCTTTGGAATGATAATGATACGTGATTCAAAAAAGGAGGATAGGAAAAATGCGTAAAAGAAAAGCATGGATAGTTATCTTTCTATTGATTTGCATTTTTACCATAGGTTCCATCGTAGCCTATCTAACAGACGCAGATAAGAAAATCAATACGGCGACAATTGGAGGGAGCAATATCACCGTTACGGAAGACTTTGACCCGCCGGATAAAATGAAACCGGGAGATGTGATTCCGAAAGATGTAAAAGTCAAAAATCTAGGTCCCAGCAGCTGTTTTGTCCGAGTTAAGGCCGTTTTTACAAACGAAGATGTTCTTTCCTATTGTACTGTGGACTGGAATACAAAGGATTGGGTGTATAATAGCGAAGATGGATATTATTACTACAAGACTGCTATCAAAAAAAATCAGAGTACAAGCAGCCTGTTTACAAAAGTGACAATCAGCAGTTCCGTAAAAGAGGAAGATATCAAGCCTTTTGATATCCTCGTCTACGCGGAAAGCTACCAGCAGGGAGATTTTACTGCGGGTGATTACGCTGCGGCATGGAAACATTATCAAGAGAATAAGCCTAATTAGAGAAAATGCCGGTTCACAAGACCGGTATTTTTTAAATTTAATAATTTTATAGTATAATATTTTAATGTTTTTTAGAATATATTCTATTTTAGTTTAAAAATAAACGTTTTTTTATAAAAAAAACCGAAAAAAAGTGTATAATTAAAAAAATATAGAAATAAATAAAACCAAATGGTAATTCATTTCGTCTTTATTAGTAAAGGGAATATCTCACGTCCGAGAAATTGCTCTTTTTATAAATGTCTGCCATACTATAGGCAGAAAACAAAATACTCACAAGTCAGATAGAAAGGAAGAGAGTCATGAAGAAGAAAACAGTAAGAATTTTGCTTGCAGCAATGCTGGCAACGTCTATGGTAGCCGGATGCATCGGCTGCGGCAAGACAGAAGAACCAAAAGAGGATGCCAAAAAGGAAATTACCGTCAATCAGGAGAAAACGGATGAGACGGATGATATCAAGGAATTGTTGAAATATGTTCCGAAGGCCGACAAGGTAAAGATTGTTGAAAACGCAAAGAATCTGGATATGGACAAAATCCTGATGGATGCTGTCGATGAGAAGCAGAAAAGTCAGGTCAAAGACATTCAGTGTGATATGAAAGATGCAGATTTGACAAAGAAAGGCACGTATACCGTTCCTGTTACATTGACCTTGAAAGAGCAGGCAGACAGCAAGGATGCAGCAAAAACCGAGGAAAAGAAAGAAACAACAGAAACATCCAAAGATAAGAAAGAAACGGCAAAGACAGAAAGCACAAAGGATGAAAAGGCGAAAAAGCCTGTTTCCGAGAAAAACATTATTCGGACAGAAATCAAAATGGAAGTGATATCCAAAGATAAGGCGAAAGAGCTGGCTGACAAAGGCAATTTGGTCATTCAGGCAGATGGAACGACAGTAAAAGCAGAGTCCAAAGAGAAAGATGCCGAGAAAAAAGAGTCTGGAAAAAAAGACGATTCCAAAAAGTCGAAAGAATCTGCAGATAACAACGTAGATAACACAAGTACCGCTAATAATACGAATACCAACAGTGGAAACAGTACAAACAACGGCGGTTCTACTAGCGGAAGTACAAACACCGGTACTCCGGATAACAATACGGGTGGAGGAGAATATGTTCCGCCGGCGCAGGAACAGCCGGCTCCTACACCACCCCCGGTAAACCATACATGGGCGCCGGAGATGGCGGAGCAGCAGGTTTGGGTTGAGGATTATATCACGGTTCTTCTTTGCGGCTGTGGAATGCAGTTTAATGATTTCGGTTCATGGAACCAACATTCTATTGATGGATGTGATTTTGGTTATACTGTAACAGAAGTACCGGGTGGCGGACATTATGAAACACAATGGGTAGAAACAGGTCGATATTATTGTACATCTTGTGGGGCATATAAATAAACTATAATGAGAGGGAGCAGTTTGCTCCTTCTTTTTTTGGGAATAAATATCTTGTAACGGACGCAAGAAAGTTCCTTCTTTGTAGGTTTGCTATATGTTTTTTCATACTATATATAGAAATTAAAAGGAGGGAATTGTAGTGAAACATTTCAAAAAACGGATTTTGACGTTATTACTCACGGGATGCATGTTGGTTCCATCTGTCCTTTCTGAACCGGTTCATGCACAAAATGCAGCAACTGAAGAGACAGAAACCCAAGAATCAAAAGATTCAAACAGTTCTGCAGAAGGAAATAGTATAACACCATCAGTAAATGAATCCGGCGAAGAATTGAATGATATCCAAAAAGAAACAGATAAGGGTGCTGCGCAGCAAGAATCAACAGTGTCCGGAAATGGAGAAAATGATTCTGCCACTACCCCGGACGAAAGTAATGTTAATTCAGATGAATCTGTTTCGGATACAGAAAAGAAAAAGGATTCGTTTACAGTACACCTGAACGATACAGAAAATGGTATTTTGGTATTTCCATTTGAGGAAGGGCCGGTTATGGCAGATGAAAACGACCCGATGAAAGCCATGGAAGAAGCCATTGCTCAAATGGAACGGCAGGAAGAAAAAAGGGATAAAACGGTAAAAGCAGGAGATGAGGTCAGCATCCGCGTTGCATCCGCATACGGATATGAACTTTCAGACCTTGCTGCAATCGTGACTGACACTGGAGAAGAAATTCAAAAACTGGAATGTGATGAAAAAGGAGAACTTTTATTTACAATGCCGGATATGGATGTTACGATTTCCGCAGAATTTGCAGAAATAAAGATATCTGACAAGGAGAAAGAAGAAATTGATGTTGCAAAAGAAAATGCTTCCGTGACAGAAAAAAAGGCTAGAAAGGCATCGCGTGCTGCTGCAAGTAAATCTATTGGGTTAAATGTAGGAGCAACTGTATGGTATGGAGCATATCTTACAAACTACTTCACAACAAGTGAGGGGTTCTATGCATACTGTTTGGAACCGAAAAGGGCTACTCCGTATGCAGGAACTTATACAGCTTCTCTGGTCAACAATAGTTATGTAAGAAAGGCTGCTTTTTATAGTTATGGCGGTCCCGGCTATTCCACATATAAAGCGAGATATGGAAATATTGGAGATGGTTCCCAGCAGTATGAATATTGTTACAGCCATGTTGTTCTTTCTTATATATTTGCAAAATACTATGTAGGTAGCGATTCAGAGGCGAATTATGCGTTTCTAGGATTGGATGAATATACAAAACAGGCCTTGCTTAATGTTGCCAATAACATGATGAGTATGTCAGCTCCGCCCGCTACTTATTCCTGTTATTATATGAATACAAGTTATACCGGCGGAAACGGATGGACACAAAGTATACTGTGTCAGACTTACAATCAAGGAAGTTTAAAGTTAAAGAAAAGCTCATCGAATCCATCTATTTCTGCAAATAATAAATTATATTCATTGGAAGGCGCTGTATATGGCGTATATACTGATTCGGGCTGCAGTAATCAGGTGGCAACTTTTACAACCGATGCGAACGGAAACAGTAATACGGTAAATCTGGATGCCGGTACTTATTACGTAAAAGAGAAAACTGCACCAAAAGGATTTGAAATAAATAAGGAAGTAAAAAAAGTCACAGTAGTAAGTTCACAGACAGTAACTGTAAATGTTAAAGATAAACCGATAAACGACCCGGCTTCAATAAGGATATCTAAAATTGATAAGTTAACAGGGGAGAAGATACAAGGCGGAGCTACTCTGGCTGGCGCGCAATTCACCATCAATTATTATGATGATTTCTATACAAAAGAAAACTTACCTGAAAAAGCAACAAGGCAATGGGTAATTGAAACTAGAGAAGATGTTCAAAGTAATGGAAACACAGTGTATCGAGCTGTAATGGCAGATGAGTATAAAGTTGCTGGAGATAGCTTTTATTTATATAATGGAGTTCCAACTATACCAAGGGGAACGCTGACAATAAAAGAAACAAAAGCTCCAAAGGGATATGAAAATGATTTGGAGCTTACGGATACGAATGGTAAAGGAAGCGATTCATTATATCTTGTACAAATAAAAAAAGCAGGAGATATGGTTGCAGTAACAGGAGGTCATTCTTTTAAAGGTAGCGATAGCGTAGTCCGCGGCGATTTCAGTTTTACCAAAGTTAATGGTAAAACAAATGAAGTGATGGCAAATATTCCGTTCCGGATTTACTGTAAAGAGACAGGACAAGAAGTAATTGTTCGAACAGATGAAGACGGGTATTTTAGTTCCCAATCCAGTTATGCGAAGCACTCTTATAAGACAAACAGCGGAGAACCTGGCGCAGGAATCTGGTTTGGAGATACAGACCATATAGATGACAATGTTGGAGCGCTTCCGTATGGGTCTTATTATATAGAAGAATTAGAATGTAATGAGAACATTGGATTAAAAATGTTTACCGGAGAATTTGTTATTAATGAGAATGAAACGGTATTTGATTTTGGAAAGGTAGTCAACAATTCTATCACTATTGACACAAAAGTTTACACCAATGGATACAATTCTACTGGTTTTACAGGAGTCGGGCTGATAACCGATACGGTGAAAATTTCCGGCATGAGTGAAGGATATGTGGAATTAACTCTGATGGACAAGGAAACTGGTGAGACTCTGACAGATGAAAAAGGTGACGTCATCAAAGGCGGAACAGTAGTCACAAAATCAAACGAAGCAGGCGTTGACGGGGAAGCCTCCCCTAGTCTTACCCTAAGTGAAAAGACACTTGCGGATTTGAGAGGAAAATCCATTGTCTGCTGTGTAAAACTGTATAAGCGGAACGCAGACGGTACACCGGATTATTCCAGAATCTACGCTATCCATAATGATATAGAAGATGCGGATGAGACCTTGCCGTTTGCAAAGGTGGTTACGGAACTTACGGAAAAAGAAACCGGGCATCACGAAGTGCTGTTGAAGAACAGTGATACGGTATTAACAGACACTGTAAAATTTGAAAACCTTCCGAAAAAAGGATTTAGCAGCAATATGAAGATTACAGGAACGCTTGTAAATGCAAGTGGCAGTCCGGTTAAGACAGAAGATGGAACACCGATTCAAGACATTATCAGTGTTTCCGAGACAGAGGATTTCAGTAAGACCTATACATTGGAATATACAATCCCTTCTTCTACTTTACGGAAGTATGAAGGGAAAAGCATGCATTCTTTTGTAGAAGTAAAAATGAGTGAAACGGTTTGGACGTATGAAAAAGATACGAAAAATGCAGCCCAGGCCATTACCATACCTACAATCAAAGAAACACAGACCGATAAGGATATTCTCGTATCCACGGATACCGGCATCACAGACCTTGTAAAAATGGAAGGGCTTGTGAAAGGCAACACCTATACTTTAGTAGGAAAGATTGTCGATAAAGCGAATGGAAAAGTCATTCAAATTGACGGAGAAGAGCTTTCCTCTTCCTGTACCTTCACAGCGGAAGAAACGGTTTCCGAACAGGAAGTCCATTTCAATTTTGAACCGGAGGATTTAAGAGGAAAAGGTTATGTTGTTTTTGAATACCTGTATTTAGGAGATGGAAAGGCAGACAAAATGCTTGCAAACAACAAAGCATCAGAAAATCTCCTTATGGATGGTATCCGCGCTTTTGGAAATTCGATAAAAGGAGCGGTCAATGACCTGTTGGGTGAAGGAACAATAGAGGAGGCTAAAACTAAAGAGTCTCTGACAGAGTCACAGGTTATCGTATCTGATATCGAAGAATCACCTGTCAGTGAAAACACTGAGGCAGAAACAGGTATGGATGCTGATAAGGAAAGCCTAGAAAAGAAAAACTCAGAAGAGGAAGACTTAAAAGAGGTTCAAGCAGATACAGAGACTCCGGAAGAGAAAGAATCAGAAAACATGGATGAAACCGGAACTGTAGTGGACCCGGATGACCCTTCTGTTGTCTATTCTATGCCAGAGAAAAAGAATAATCCTAGTTTATTTGAAAAAGCCGGGAACGCTGCAGGTAATCTTTTTGATGCAGCAAAAGCCAAAACAAAATTGTTCATCGAAGAGGCAGCTAAGATGAGTGAATCTGACATTCAGGAAGGTTTGGGTCGGACGGTTATCAAGGATTTTATTGATTTCGAAGAAACAGGAACTGCAGCCTATACATATCGTCAGATTTTGAAAGACCAAAAAAGCGATATCACCAGTATGTTACCAGTTTCTCTGCCAATACAGACAGAAGACGGGGAACAAAACATGGCGGTAACATGGGAATGTGATGATGATGTTATGCATACGGAATATGATGAGTACACATTTTATCCAAAATGGAATGACAGTTATGTTTTATCAGAGAAACTTCAGAAACAGTATGATAATGTTAAAATCACTCTGCCTTTTGTGACGGTAAAGATTCTGCCGTCTGTAACTGTACCGATAGATGAGAAAACATCCCAGACAATCCTTGAAACCGTAAAAGCTGTAGAAAAGAAAATAACAGATAATAAGTTTACTTATGAAGAAGTTAGGGATGAACTGTTAGAAAGCGGTTATTTCTATGAAACGTTCGGACTTATAGGGAACGAAGGTAGAGCAGCTATCCTAGATTCTTTGAACAATGAGGAGTTAAAAGAATTTGCAGATATCTGTGTTTCCGAATTTGCAGAGGACATCCCGAAAAAAGGCTCTGACATAGAAGAAGTATCAGTTGCAGTAAATTCTGCATCTGTATGCATGGAAGTATTAAATAAAATTAAACAGTTCAGCTTGAATGACTCGGGATTTGAAAAGACTGCCGAAAAGACAGGAATGGATATTCTGGGGATAATAAACTCACTTATATCCGCAGATTCATTTGATGAATTCAAGACACAATTTTTTAATGCATATGACTATGACGTTCCTGCGGGGGAGCGAAAACAGCCTCGCGGAATGGTAGCTGTAGCCTATGGAGACTGGGCAGGTCCGGGACCTTCTTATTTTCGTACTGTAACAGAAATATTTAATAACGGAGATAATGGAAGTGGATACAATCTGGAAATTCATCAATGGGTTGAAGTAAAAAGTGGAAGTAGTTTTGGTGGGACAGCTCTTACACTAAACTTCGGACCCGGAAGAGTAAATATTTATGGTTCGGGACAGTATTATGCGTTAACAATGACATATGCCACTGTTCCGTATGGTGGGACATATAATTGTCCATGGACACAGGCTGAGTATACTGGAGGTAACTGGTATGGTTCAGGATGCGCTGCAAGTTGGACAGCTCCAAATCCGATTTATAATTTAACTGTTAATTATTACAGTAATGGAGCGACTAGCGTAAACGGAAAACCTGCCACTTCCAGTAATCAATATCTTGGAAATTATGTATATCCGGCGAATAAAACAAGCAATCACTATAATTTCAGCACATGGAAACTGCAACGGACTGGATATATAGGAACAAAAACGTGGGGAACTACCCCGACAGGCGGATATATACAAGGTGAAGATACGAATATGCTTGGCAGAGATATGGCGAAAGGCTTAGGCGTTGATATATCGAAAGGCCATAAATCAGTAAATGTCTATGCGATATGGAAACCTATTAGTTATTTTGTTCAATATGATGGAAACGGTGCAACAAGTGGTACAACTGAAAAGAGCAGTCATACCTACGATGCGGCTAAGCCCCTTTCTAAAAATGGATTCAGCCGACCAGGTTATGCTTTTGCCGGGTGGGCGATAACTCCGGAAGGAGACGTGGTTTATACAGATGAACAGTCAGCTAAAAATTTGACGACAACAAATGGTGCAACTGTCACTTTGTATGCGAAATGGGTTCCATTATGTACTTTGGATGTATCGTTGAATGTAAACGGAAATAAAAAAGATAATACGGAAGGATACTTCACTTTCGACGTGTTACTAAATGACGAAATTGTTGCTGATAATGTAACCGATTATTATAGTACCGAAGTACCATATGGCACGGAATTTAAAATAACCGGCATTAATATTTATCCGGGTGTGAAATACATTGAAGATAGTTCAGTAAGTACAGGCACAATTACTGGTTCGAAAGAGGTAGTATTAAAGTGTGCCACGAAGTATCAGATTGATTTTAATGGAAATGGTTCTACAAGCGGATACATGAATTCTTACACTTCATGGTATGATTCATCTACTAAATTGACTAAAAATAATTTTGTAAAACAGGGATACATTTTTGATGGATGGAATACCGAACCGGATGGAAGCGGCGTGTATTATGCAGACGGACAGCTCATTACAAAGCCAACGTTAAGTGAATCTGAAGCAGGTGAACCTCAATTAATATTGTATGCACAATGGCTTGACCCGAACCTGTCCAATACGCACAACAGCCTGCAGGACGAAAAGCAGTCTTTCTATGTTCCGGCGATTGTGAAAACGGTACTGACAACAGCAGACGGAGAGAAGTTTTTCAGCCCTTCCGGAACCGGAACGCTTGTGGATACGATTACATACAGTGGATTGAGTTCTCATATCGAATACACGATTAAAGGACAGCTGGTCAATAAGAATACCGGTGCTGTAGTCGAAGAGACAAGCATGAAGTTCACTCCAAATATTACGGATGGAGGTGAAGGCACAGTCCAGTTTGGATATGTGATTGATAAATCGAAATACGCAGGAGTGACTCTTGTTTCCTATCAGACACTTTATGCAGATGTAATGGAATATGGAAAACCAACTGGAAAACTGACAGAATTGACATCTGAAAAAGACATTAATAATGCAGACCAGACCGTAACCTGTATGCAGATTGACACTTTTGCAAAAGATAAGACATCAGGAACAAAAATCATCAGTCCAAACAGTAACACCGTTGTTCAAGATACAGTTGCATATCAGGGTGCTGTAAAAGGAACGATGTATTGCCTCGAAGCAACATTGATGGATAAATACAGGGAAGAGCCTGCAAAAGATAAGACCGGTAAAGTTATTATGACAAGGGCTTTCTTTACAGCAGATACATCCAGTGGTTCTGTAGATGTGGAGATTGCATTTGACTCCACAGAATTGCATTCCGGTGAGTATGTCGTATTTGAACGGTTGTATGAATTAAAACTGCCGGGCGCACAGCAGATATTCTATACCGCACACGAGGACTATAACGATGCGGACCAGACGGTCTATATTGCCGGACTTGATACCAATATTTACAATACCGATAATAGGACAAACGTAGCGTATCCCTCCAAAAACTTAACGGTACGTGATATCATATCATACAAAGGTTTTCTGACAGACAAGACTTACACAATTGAATGGAGCCTATATGATACGGATACAAAGAAAGTGTATCAAGACGCATCCGGTAATAAGGTGACAAAGACACAGACGTTTAAGCCAACCTCCATGAATGGAGAGTTTGAGTTGGAAACAACATTCGATGCAAGCAAGCTCAACGGAAAGGCGTTGACAGCTGTGGCAAATATTAAGCTGGATGGCGCTACGGTGTTGCAACACAATACAGCATTGGATAATGAATATGAAACCCTCTTATTCCCAGAAGTAACGACTAAGGCATTTGATACCAGAAATAAAACGCAGGAAGCTATGGCAATCAAGAACGCCTCCGTCACAGACCAGATTTCCTATACAAGACTTCAGGCTGGCATGGGTCATATCATCAAGACAACTTTGGTGGATAAATCAACGGGCAATGTATTAAAAGATGCAAAAGGAAAGGATTTGATATTTACAGAAGAGTTCAAGCCTGCCGCATCAGAAGGCAGCTATGATGTCGTATTAGAATTTGATGCCACTAATTTGATTGGTAAGACCGCGGTGGTATATCAAGAAATTTTTATGGGAGAAAATATTGTTGCACAGCACAAAGATATCAATGCAGAATCCCAGACATTGACGTTTACAGGTGTAGGTGAAACAAAAGCATCTGTTATAAAACGCATCAAGGCAAAGGATTTTTATGAAACGCATGGAGATGTCAGTTTCATCTTTAAGATGACCGGTGAGGATTTAGGCGGTGATGCACATACCTTCTACGAGGCAGCGACTTTCACAGAAGAATATGTTAAGGCAAATACCGACAAAGACGGCTGGGTAGAAATTGAAGTCATTTTTGATGAAATACCATGCGGCGTTTACACCGTAAGGGAAAGTGATGTCAGTAGGTATCATCTGGCAGATATACAGTCAGACAGCAAAGAAGTCAAGGTTTTTGATGACCATGCTGTTTACACGCTGGAAACAATCAATGACACAGAGTATCCGACATCCATCTTTACGAATGAGAAATATGAATGGCAAGATTATTCGGACAGCACAATGGTGATTAACAACTTCACTACCCCTCCCATACAGAAAGAACTGAAGGCCTTCGCAGTTTACAGCGCAGATGACCAGTCGTTGAATTTCTACAAGCGGTATGAAGTGCCTGAGCAGGGAAGTCAGTTTGAAGGAAAGACAGTGACGGATATATACGTTGATATCGAATTTATAACGAATGGTAATTGGGGAATGCCTTGGTATGACATTAGAGAAAATATACAAAGCGTAAAGGTTGTTGATGAGATTGCTCCATTAAGCTGTGAAGAATGGTTTAGCGGATTTAACAATGCTACAAGCATAGATGTATCTAAGTTAAATACATCAAATGTTACGAATATGGATAAAATGTTCGTCGATTGCCGCGCATTACAAACATTGGATTTAAGCCAGTTTGATACATCAAAAGTTACGAGTATGGAAAGAATGTTCAGTTATTGCGAAACATTACAATCGTTGGATTTAAGCCAGTTTGACACATCAAATGTTACGAGTATGGAATATATGTTCAATGATTGTTATTCATTACACTCGTTGGATGTAAGTAATTTCAATACATCAAAAGTTACGAATATGTATTGGATGTTTGGGGCGTGTTCTGTGCTGCAGACATTAGATTTAAGTAGTTTCGACACACCAAAAGTTACAGATATGCGGTATATGTTCAACTCTTGCTCCGCATTACAGGCTTTGGATTTGAGTAATTTTGATGTTTCAAATGTTACGAATATGAATTGCATGTTCGCTAATTGCTCTAATTTGGAAAGTATTAAGACCCCTAAGAATATCAAAACACCATATATGGATTACATTACATCAAAGACGTTCTATGATGCGTCAGATAATTACAAGAAATACCCCAGCGGAACATTTCCTAAAAATATTACTGAGAGCCATACTTTGGTGGTGAATGCCCCATATCGCATCACATATGATGTAAATGGCGGAACAATGCCAAGTAATTACCCGACTGAATATTTTACAGACTTAGGATTAAGCACATTGCCAATACCTACAAAGCCGGGCTATGAGTTTGAAGGCTGGTTCGAACGAACAGGAAGTCGGGATGCTAAGTTATCGTTAGTCAGTGGCAGTGAGTGGCAAATGCAATATGATGGAAGCTTTGGATTAGGTCTGCCGTGTCCTGACGGCGGGGAAGGTTATCATTCTTCAGAATTCACATTCGAAATGCCAGAAGACGGACAGGTTAGTTTTAATATGAGTTTGATAATGCAAGGAGGGCGCGTTGTCGAAATTGAAAGCATGACCGTTGATGGCAAGAATATTGTGAATGATGTGCCAATGAATTTATCGAAGGGCCAGCATACCTTTAGTACAAGTTGGTATTCGGACGGCGGATATTGTCGAACATGTTCTTTTCAGGTGACAACCGCTGCGGTAGTCGATGAAGGCCAATACTTCATTTCTATTCCGGTAGGCACGACAGGAAACAAACAATTCCTTGCGAAGTGGCGTGCACAGAAATAAAAAGGAAATATGGAACTTGTTACAAAAACGTGGTAAAAATAAGAATTAATTGACAATTTTTTAATTATGAAAAGCTCAAAGAGGTCTTGTTTCATCTTTGGGCTTTTCATTTTGTCTAGCGCGTTATATCTTAGATATACGATTTCTCATACTATAATCAGATATATAAAATAGAAGAAAGGAACGAAAAAGATGAAAGAATTTAAAATGTTTTGGAATTATCAGAAAAGAAAGAATGGAGAAATCGTGATTGACCAGTCCGAGATGGAAGCCATGATAGACCAGGCTTATGAGAGTGGCTACAACAGCGGGCTTGTGGAAGGAATGAAGGCTGAAAAGCCACTTATGGTATCACTGAAAGCAGGCAAGCCGGTTGTTGTATCAAAAACGGAAGCAGTAGAAAAAGCGCAGGAGCTTACTCCTGAAATGACAACAAGCAATGCAAAGAAAGCAGACACAGAAGATGCAGCTGCAGAATCGGTGATGCCGAAAACGGAAACAGAAGACGTTCCGGGATTTGGTGACTTTACACTTCCAACAGGTTTGGAAGATGAACTTTCAATGTAGTTTACCAATATTTATATATATAAGAGCATTATAGACCCTGGTTTTCTTAACTGGGGTTTTTACTTCGGGAAAATTCTGTTGTCCGAGAACTGCACAAAGGTTGTCAACTATGGCAGCCTTTTTTTATATATTGTTTCTTAATTTATTTTCCACACTAAAAATAGAACTAAATTTCAAAGAAGAAGGGAGAATATAAAATGAGTAAATTCAGGTTAAAATTTGGAATAGATGTCGATGACATCTTATTTCAGTGCAATGAATACGCAGTGACTCTTGCAAACAGGGAGTATGACTTTGCCCCTCCGTTGTCCATCAATGAGATAAAGACGTGGAATCAGAGGGGAGACAGAAGTGACATCATCTTTAAGTATTACAGCCGTCCGGAGTTCTACCGCAACCAACCATTGATGAAAGGTGCAAAGGAGTTTATCCGGGAATTGTGTCGCATGGGTGAAGTATTCTTTATTACGGCAACTAGACCGGAGTTTATGAGCATCCGCGCGCAGAGACTGATGAGGGAATTTCCGGAAGTACCGAAGGAAAATATTATTATCAGTTCTTCAAAGAACCTGGTAAAGGTGGATGTGCTGCTAGATGACGGCGCACACAATATTCTTGCATCAGAATCCGCTTATCCGGTCTTGATGAGAAGACCATGGAATGCTCACATGACTGGCTGCCTTGCAGTCAACAATTACGAGGAGTTCTTAACGCTCATCCGGGTCATTGCTGGAAAGTACCAGATGAGGGAGAACAGCCCTGGCGGCCGGCATCTGATTGCTTTAGTAGGTCCATCCGCATCTGGGAAGACCGCATTGATGAATTGCATCATCGAGCATGGACTTGCATCAAAAATCCGCGCATATACCACGAGGAAACCTAGAAAAGGGGAGGCGAAGGACGCTTACTATTTTGTAGATAAGGAAACCTTCCTGAAATTGGAAGATGCGGGTGTCTTTTTTGAAACCACGCGGTATGCAGGAGAATGCTACGGTTCCAGACTGGAGACGATAGATAAGGCTATTTTCAATGGAAACGTGGTTATGGTCGTGGACATCTGTGGAGCCATTGCCTTAAAACAGGCATATCCGGAAAATGCTCTTCTTTGCTACATTGACCGTCCGAAAGCGGATTTGCTTGGAGCGATACTGGAAAGAGACTGTTCCAATAGGGATAAAGTTAACCGTATCCTTTCATTGGAGGACGAAGAAAAGAATGAAGCACTCTGCGATATTGTCATCAGAAACGATGGAAGTATCAAAGAGATGTTTGAGCAACTTGTAAGGAAATTAGAAGATTTTTAGGAGGATAACAATATGATTAACCGAAAAATACAGGGAATCATTGACGCTTGCAACGGGTTAAAACCAGGTCAAAGACTGAACGTAGAGGCATTCGGCAGCAGACGTGACCTGACACTTTCCATTGAAAAGGACCATGCATATAATGTTTTAACAGGGTATGCTAATCTGGTGGATATTGTAACGTTACGAAATGGAAAAGCGGCAGATGATGCCGTTGGCATCTATGTGACAGACGGACAGCTTTTAAGGGAACTTATTCGCATCTATAACTACCGCAATTTTTCTACATTATAAAGGAGGATACCATGAGTATTGAATCAACATGCAAAAAATATTTAGAAGAGTTTAAGAAAATTAACGATTTCCATTTAAAATTCGGAGTTGTATTATTGGATACATTTATGGAAGAAGATAATATTATGCCGGATGTTTCAAAAGCTGTAATACGAGTGCTTGAAAGTTGTAATTCTGAAAAAGAATTTGAAATTGCAAATAATATGATGGATGCCATATTCGGTTATCATTTTGTAACTCTTGCAGAAAAACTCATGATTCAGGAATTAAGAATTCAGGAATTAAAACAGGGGGATGACAAATGGAATACAGAAAATTGACTGATTTGACAGATGAAGAAATCAGTATCATTATCAAAGATATTTTTCCAAACACCCGCAAGGTGGACCATATCGAGCGCGATGAAAATGCGAACTTCCCTTTGTCCTGTGATATCTATATAATGGAAGAGTATCCAGAGTATGCAGATACACTGGATTTATCACCTACCTCTATGTCTACACATGATTTTACATTTACTGACGAAGAACTCTGGAAATGGCGACAGCGCATGCTGGCAGAAGGCTGCAATCCATTATTAGAGGATAATCCATATTTAAAAACAGAACACATGGTGACGGAATGGTGCAGCGAATGCGAATATGAAGTGACTTTCGAATGGGATGCGGAAGAGTATGGGTATGCTGCTTATTGTCCACATTGCGGAGCGAAACTGATGCTCTGTAGTGAATGTCCATTGCTGAACAAAATAGGAAACTGCAGTTACAATTCCAATGCGGGAACGTGCAGTATGGATGCTGCAAAACAAATCGAATGATTTTCTGAATGACTCATACAAAAAGGCTTGCTTATTATGGCAGGTCTTTTTTATATTTGGGATTATTTCTCATTCTATTTTTAGAACCAATTTAATGACGAAAGGAGAATCAAATAAAGAGAGGAAAATTAGGTTCAATTACTATGGATTTAAGGAGGATAACAACATGGCAAACATCATTGTACAGGTATTAGAAAACATGAATACTAAGGAATTTATGAAACAGAAGGAATGGCTGGCTGAACAGGTTGCTGCATTGGAACCATCCGGTTCTGAAGCTACAAGGTTCCCAGAAGGAATCCTGAACTTCATGGATGCGATTCAGGACGCAGCAGAATTTGAGCTTGACCTGAAATTTCCATCTGACCTGGAATCATATCTGATGAAACAGGGAATCTGGGAGCGCGAAACGGCCGGGCTTCTGGAAAACTTCAATGATGACGTGACGGAGGATGATTTGATAGTTTCCGCCATCTATGATTCGGTGTATGAGCTGGGAAAGAGACATATTGACAATGTAGTAGGCACATTAGACCCGTATGTTAATGCAGTGTTGGATTACAGTACGCTGGGAAAATATATTGCTGAGAACGAGGATGAGTTATATCTCTTGGAATCCGGCAGGGTCGTAAGGCTTAAAATTTAGGAAACGGAGGATAACGATATGAAAAATGGGGATTTCACTGTTAGATTAAACAACTTTAACGGTACTCCTACCGTTTCATACAATTCAGTAATCATCCATAATTCATCCAAAGTTGTCGTTGATGGAAAGTCATATGATGGATTTTATGTCAGCTACAATCACCATGACATTGCAACGTATGGAGATGTAACAACTGCATTGGTTCTTGGACAAATGCAGAAATTTTACATTCTGAACGGAAACCATTCAGAAGCGTATAAAAAGCTGGAAAAAGATGGATTCTTAAAATGCATGGATTATTTTAAGCAGCACATCAATCAAATCAATAAGTATAGCGATTTATCATGATAAGGAGGATAATAAATTGAAAAATACAAAACTATTGTATCTGTATACCGATGCGGATAATTACAAGCAGTGGAACAAAGCTGTTTTGGAAGGTGAAATCACCGAGGAGCAGAAAAACATTATCATGGATTCGCTTGATACGGATAATATGTTTGTTCCAAGTCTTATCAGTCTCCCAGAAAACCGTTTTGAACGTCTGACCACAGCCGACCACATCTGGTTCGAAATGAAAGAAATTAGTTTGACTGATGAAGAGGCAGATACAGGACTTACTGTTGAAGAGGTCGCGGAAGGTTTTCAAAAACAGAAGGGGCTTTGGGAAGAAAATACAGATTTAATTGCGTTTGAAATGAAGATTGCGGAGGAAACAGATGATGAGTAAAAAGAAAAATACTTGTTTTGAATATGAAATCAATAATATGTGGAAACGCGAGATTTTTCTCGAGGAAGTTACAATCGAAGAGATTCAAAGCCTGAATACTTATAAAGAAGGACGGGTTTACTTTATTGACGGGGAAACGCTTCAGAAAACATATGTTACATTAACATCTTTACCGGCTACGATTAACCGTTCTATCCATGAATTGTATTCTTCCCTATTGAAAAAGGGAGAATATAACATCCATGGGAGCAATAAGTCAAAAACAGTAACATTAAAATTCCATGGTCAGTCCGATGATACCTTTGGCGAATACGGTGAAACATATCAGGATTATGATAATTGCGCGTCCGGGAAACCGATTCAGTGTATCATTGACTGCAAAGAACATGGAAGACTGCTGGTCGTTGGCCAGTATTCACCGGATTTAAGCAGCGGATGCTGGGTCATCAGTATTGGAAAAGTCGAAGATGCGGATGCGTTTCCAGAATGGAAGATAAAACTGGGAGAATGCCAGCATGTTCCATATTCTATGGAACTAGAGATTGAGATTCCGAACTGTGATTTCGATTTGAAATGGTATGATAACGGAAAACTGGTCGTGTAAAGAGGGAGAATAGAAAAATGAGAGACAGAGATACATTGAGAAGTTTTGAGGACATGAAAATCCTATATCAGTATCTGTATATAAGCGGAGAACGTGTCATTGTCATACATAATGTAATAGATGTTCCGCTGCGGTTGCGAATGAATGATAACGGAGTGATTCTCTGTAAGAACATGAACTTTCCGGAAGGAGAGGAAACTGATTATACGGAACATATGACTATTCAAACCGTAAAAGCAATTGTGGAACAGTTGCAGGAAACTCCTGCAGTGGAATTCCCAGACAGCTTTGCGAGCCGTTGGGATGAAATCAAATCTATCTGTTGCATGGATATGTCGCTGAATAAACCAAAAGATTATTATCAGATAATCAATTAATAATTATAACAAAGGACAAGAGGGTCAATTGTTATGGAGATGAAGAAGATGTTAAAAATTAAAAAAAATCAATATAGGCGATACTGTGATGACTATGCTTTTATATCAGAACCACATACCAACAAAGATGAAACCGTTTACTATGGGTTTGATATTCCTTGTGAGGATGATATAGAATGGCGGTTCTGGAAGTTATTTGAAAATGAAAATAATGGTGAAAGCAATACAAAAAAATGGAAACTGACAGAAATGGAAAAGACAGAAATGAAAGAAAGGATTATACGCTATTTAAGAAAAAACGGCTATGCGTATAATGGAATGTATTTCAAAGTCATGTAAACAATTAGTGAATAAGCTTAATGTGCAGCGATAAGATTAACAAGGAGGATACACTATGTTACATACAGGAATTATCAGAAGAGTGGATGATTTGGGGAGAATCGTTATTCCAAAAGAAATCAGACGGCGTGCAGGAATTGCAGAAGGCACACCGGTGGAGATTATGATGGAAAAAGACACTATCGTACTTCGGAAATATCCTTCAGTAAATCTGTTATCTGGAACTCTGCAGATATTAGAAACACAGATAGAAGATTATCTTTCGGAAGACTCAAAACTGGAAAACCTTATGGAAGTCAGAAAGCATATAAATGCAGTAAAAGCACTATTAAACGAGGAGAATAAGTAATGGAAAAGAAAAACGTGGAATTCACATTAGAAGAAGTACGCTGCATATATCATCTGATTAGTGCAGCTTATGCTACAGAAGATTTTCAGCCAACGGAAAAGTCGGAGAAGGTTTTTGAGAAAGTAACAAACGTACTTGTTGAAATGCTGACTGAACCAGAGAATCGAATTAAACAGGGCGCTGTTGTATCTGTAAACACAGATTCTAAGTATCTGGATAATCAGCTTGCAGGAAAAAAGGGTGTGATTACATACCTTCGTATTGTTGGTCCATCCGTGCTTTGCACTGTGGTATTTGAAAACGGACGGGCATTAGAAGTTAATGCAGTATCTCTGCAGTTGGAAAAAGCAGTACAGGCGGAAACGATAATTAAAGCTGCCACTGGCTGTATTTGTCGCTCGTTTCAAGCAGATGGTATCAAGTAAACACGAGGAGGATTATTATGGTAGATGGAAGTAAAAAAACATTGAGATTAAAAGGAGAGTATAATAACGTGTATGATACAGATGAATTATTGTGGCTGCTCAAAGGAAATGAGAATATGACTGCAAAAGAATTTGTTTGTAAATATATTCTAAACATAAATTCACGGGATATGATGAATGTCTTTGAGTATATAAAAGAATAAAAATTTTATCTAAATGAATCAACTTTCCTACAAGAGAAAAGCCTGTTTATAAAACAGGCTTTTCTTTGTCCGGATGGTAGACAGTATTCCGAATAGGATGCTATACTTGGTTGAAAAAAAAGAAAAAGGAGCTGAAAAGCCATGACTGAAAATACATTGGAACAAATCCGCGATATTGCCATAACACTATTGTATACGGATATTCATCCGACCAACATTCCATTCATTGCAACGCATCCGTTTACAAACAATTATCATGTGACGATTCCCAACCAAGAGGGGCAGCCGGAATGGGTGGATTTGCATGAGGAGGAAAAAGCAGATGTATGGAGACGTTTTATAAAAACACTAATCAAAAACTCTACCATGCAGGAAATTCTTCTAATGATAAATTATCAATATGCACTTACCTATATCAAATACTGCGCTGATTGTCTCAATGATAAGGAACTGGGAGAGGCTTTAGGATTTATCTGGGATAGTATCGAAAACATCAGCGGAGATGTCAACGTATCTTCAAAAGAATTGGTAAAGATGTTCAAAAGAGCAGACAAATATTCTTTGATGAGTCCGGAAGATTATGCCGTATATGAAAGCCTGCCGGATGAAATTGTTGTTTATCGGGGAGTGACGGATTATAATAAGAAATATACAAAGGCGATGTCGTGGACGCTGGATAAAGAAAAAGCAAAGTGGTTTGCAGACAGGTATCAGACCGGAACCGGAGAAGTCTGGGAAAAGACGGTGCCTAAAAAGAAGGTACTTGCGTATTTTGGAGGAAGAGACGAATCAGAAGTTGTAATCAATCCATATTGATGCAGACAAAAAAATGACGGAGAATGATAAAATGAGAAGAATGGAATTTACAATCGAAAATCCTAAATTATTTACCATTGGTCAGGAGCTAAATGTAATAGAAGGAAAGCTGCCGTCATCCTATTACTATACCATTGAACATGCTTTGGGAATGAGCGGGAATTTTAAAAGCAGAGAGCGATTAAAGACATTTACCGGAAAGGTCGTAGAATTAACGAAGAGTCCGCGATTTGACATTGTCGTGCTGGAATTTGACGAATGAAAGAAAAAAATATGAATCCATTGAAAAAATTCAAAGCAGGAGACATTATCCGGTATCCGGATGGAAGACTAGATTATCTGATATTTATACCGAACGAAAATGGGCTGTGGGTCAATGCTTGCAACCCTGAGTGGGTGAAACAAGGACGTAAACGCTTTGACTAAGAGTGTTATCCTTTTTTTTGTGAACGAACTGTATGAAGGAGCTGAAGTAGTAGGACATTTTGGAGATGGTTCGCTGGATGATGCGCGAAGATGGTTCGAAGGACAACAGGATGGCGCAGAATGAATATAAATCAGAAATTATTGATAAGCTGGTCAAGAGACCGGCTTTTTTCATGTAAAATAGTTGACGGATATCTCTGTGTCTGAAAAATTCAATTTAGTATTCATTTATCATACTATTAATAACGGCTGATAGGAATTGGAGGAACTGGCCGAAATAAGGGAAAAGGAGATGAACGTAAGGCCTCCAATAAAAAATGAACCTTGAAAACATCAAAAAGAAGGAGAAGAGAGATATGATACAATTTTTTAACAGCTTACTGGGAATTATAGTTCCTGTTATTGTAATTATCATCATTGCCGTAGTGGTTTTGTCATTTGGATATGTAAAATCCCCACCGGATACCGCGAAAATCATTTCCGGTCTTGGAAAGCAGCCACGTGTGCTGATAGGTAAAGCCGGTTTCAAGATTCCATTCTTTGAACGAGTGGATGAGTTGAAGATTGGACAGATTGATGTGGATATCGTGACAGAAGATTATATCCCGACCAAAGACTTTATCAATATCCAGGTCGATGCCATTGCTCAGGTGTCAGTGGATTGTTCGGCAGACAAGATTCAGCTTGCAATGAAAAATTTCTTGAATAAAAACCAGAATGATGTCCGTACGACTATCTGCAAATCACTGCAGGGAAACCTGCGTGAAATCATCGGAACCATGTCTTTGAAAGATATCTGCCAAAACAAAGCACAGTTTTCTACCGAGGTAAAAACCAATGCGGAAGAGGATATGGCAGAACTGGGTATCAAGATTCTGTCGTTCAATGTGCAGAATATTAATGACAAGGACGGTCTGATTGACGACCTTGGAATTGATAACAGGGAACAGATTCGGAAATCTGCATCCATCGCCAGGGCAGAAGCCGAAAAAGAAGTGAACATTGCAAAAGCAAAAGCGGAGAATGAGGCTAACATTGAAGAAGTCCGCAGCCAGACCCAGATTGCAGAGCGCAATAATGAATTGGAAATGAAAAAAGCGGATTTGAAGGTGCAGGAAGATACAAAGCGTGCGGAAGCAGATGCAGCCTATAAAATCCAGGCGCAGTCTTCTCGTAAGACACTGGAAGTCAAACAGCAGGAGGCTGATATCGCAAAGCGTGAAAAAGAAATTGAACTGCAGGCAAGAGAGGCCGAGGTCGCAGAAAAGAAACTGGATGCAGAAATCCGAAAAAAAGCGGAAGCGGAGAAGTATGCTGAACAGCAAAGAGCAGATGCGGAAAAATATGTCCGTGAACGAGATGCGGAAGCAAAACTTTTTGAGGAAGAAAAAGAGGCTGCAGCTATCCTTGCAAAAGGGAAAGCTGAGGCAGAGGCTATCAAACTGAAAGGTATTGCGGAAGCAGAAGCCATTGACAAAAAAGCAGAGGCCATGAAGAAATACGGGGATGCTGCAAAACTGGAAATGATTATCGGTATCCTTCCGGAAGTTGCAAAAGCAGTCGCTTCGCCGATTGCTGCCATCGACAAGGTATCCATCATAGGTGGAGATTCCAACGGAGTTGCGGATGTATCAGGGAATGTGCCGGTAGTAATGGCGAAAACATTTGCAACTGTAGAAGAGGCGACCGGAATTAACATGGTTGATATAGTAAAAGCGGATACATATGACGCAAAAGTAAACCGTAAAGTCAGCATCGAAGGAGCTGTTCCTGTCATTGAGAAAACCGTGGGTACAGTGGAAAATAAAATGGAAGAATCAACTGGAATTTCCGTACCTGAATTATAAAATTGGGGAAAAGAGTCTGTTACAGGCTCTTTTTTCTTGTCTGAAAAAAGTGTTCCTACAATTATTTTCCATACTATGTATTGTAAGGGGCGGCGTCCCTGAATAATAAAAGAAAATTACTATTAAGGAGCTGACATAGATATGGGAAGAGTAAATATAACGATGGATTGCGTGCAGCATTATGCGGATATAATGGGAATGCCGATGGCTCATGACGGCGGAGTGCAGGTACTTAGCAATCCACAGTCAATAAAAATGGCATCGGAAATACAACAGATTTATTTAGAGGGCAGAAAAATATATACCGGTCTGAATTTTCTGGAAACCGATGGACATGGAGACATTATCAGCCTGTTTATAAAGGATACATGGGTAATGGTCTATAATGAGACGATGAATCTGATTACTGACTGTTATCAGATTGATTTAGGACTGGGCGAAGAGTTTAACTACACCTATATTGAAAACTATCTGGATAAATTACAGAATATGGAAGCATGCGTAGTAAAACGAAAAGACGAACTTTTGGAAAAACAGAAAGAGCATGAAGACGCATTGGAAATAAAAAAGGCAACCATCCGGGGGTATCAGAAATTGATTCAGAATCTCCGGTCTGAAATTCAGAAGATTCAGGAGGACGAACGGAAAGTACTGGAGGAGCTGGATGAAGTCGACATATGCAAACAGCGGCTTGTGGGTTCGCTGATGAAAAATAAAATCCGATAGAAAGATATAAGGGAGTACTTTAAAATGATGGATATTCATGGATTGAAGTTATTATATGAATTAAAGGCAGGAACAAAAACGCTTGCACAAGAACATCCGGAAATGAACCTGAAATACTGTATGTATCTGCTTGACAACATGACGGAACTGCTGCGGGGAGAAGAAAAAAGAAGAGCCGTATTGCAGACGGATGCAGACAGGCTGCGGCAAGTGCTGGAATATCTGGTAACGCAGGGGTTTGACGGTATTGACTGGGCTTGCGTGACTGCAGATAATCTGGGAACATTCACGTTTTGTAATCAGCAAGGGAAAGGGTTTGCTGTATATACTGATGAAAAACATACGCATCTGACAAGCTATACTGTTTTGTCTGCGGAGCATCAGCCGGAAAGTTGGGAACCCGATTATGAAACAGAATTAGGAGGGATATTTTGAAAATAAAACGAAATATGTCCATAGTGGGAATCTGTGCTTGTATTCTGTCAGGTAGCATTATAGGCTGTGCTAAAGCGACTGTTCCAGTATCGGAAACAGTAAAATTAGAGCCTTACTATGAAAATGATGCAAAAGAAAATTCTGTTTATGAAAACCTTGTACTTGTAGAACTCGGAAATGAAGACATTTCCATAAAGACCTATTTACCAATAGATGATAAAATGAAACAAGATGAAATGTCTGCTTCTTCAGAAAAAGATGGTGTTTCTGTTGAATTATCCCTTTTAGTAGAAACAGAGAAAAAAAACGCCGGAAATATTATGGAAGAAGTTTACAAAAAAGAAAAAGAACGTATCTCAAAGTTAGAAAATGTTCAAGATTTTAAGGTATATGATTTGGAAGAATACGATGGGTACTGGATGTTAGAAATGGATTACAGCCTTCATGATGGGAATGGCACTTTGTATCCCTGCATTTCCATTATCAAGTTGGATGAGCTGGACGAAGGGTTCTTATTGTCTTCCATCATACGGGTGGATAATTCAACGGCAAATGAGAATACAGGCTCTGTATTAAAGGAAACTATGGATGTTTATGGAATACATATGAAATGACAAAAGACTTGGGCGCTAACCTCAAGTTTTTTTTTCACAGCGGTTCTACAATATCACGGTCTACAATGGAGTATATCCATTTCTCACTGCTCTCGTTCTCATGGAACCGTTTTATCTTATTCAGTTCCAATTCTGCCTTGTGGCGAGTCGTATATCCGTTTTCTAAATAGTATTCGCCGTCCGGATGAGCGATACCCTGTGAAAATATCACGGTTTTTCCGTAATGCTCTAAATCCGTACCGTTATTTTTCCCAGTTACAAAAAACATATAGCTGTCCTCCTTATACGAAGATTATATCAGCCGGATGAGAAAACTACAATGCCTTGTTTCTGTTAGTTTTTGTTTTCCTAATCATTTTTCATACTATGGGTAGAGATAAATTTATAGATGAAAGGAGATTGAAAATCAATGATTAAAAAGGAAACAAAAAGAAAAATTTTCACATGTACTGCTGTATCTTGTATGTGTATTGCTCTTATTTTCATTGCAGGCAGTGCCGGGGGTTATTCGGAACACCAGATGCAGACAGGACAATTTTTGCTGATGTTTTCCGTAGGACTTGGATTTGGATTTGGCTTCTTGATAACGGCAGGAAAATTGTGGGATATGGAAATGGAGGATTATTTGGATGATGAAAGAAGGAGTTAAAGGCTCGATGTATTGGGATATGCATGGAGATTTCTTTCGTCTGATGCAACGGTTCATTAACGGAGACGCAGACGGTAGCTATCTCAAAGATGCATATTGGCAGAATGTAGCAGACGAATCAGATGCGTTCTATAAGAAATACAATTGTAAATATGCACGGTCGTTGGCTATGACACTGATAGATGAACTGGAGCGTAGGAGCAAAGCCGAACGGAGCATACAGAAACACATGCAAAGCGCTTAGTAAAAGGAGGATAACAACATGAGACTCATTAGTCAGGATGGCACAAGGGATTTGCCATATGAATCATTTGTCGTTAAGCTGGATGTGCATAGCCCAACCATCACAGCCTACACGGTTGCGTGTGTAGACCAGTATAGTTTGACGGACTATGTAATATTGGCTGAATATTCAACAAGAGGAAAAGCAAGAAAAGTACTGCAAGATATGAGGGAAAATTATCGGCATATAAAAGAGTATGAAAATGGATTGGGACACGTAGTTCCGAATTACTATTATGAGTTTCCAAAAGAGTAAGATTTATAAAGGAAAGAATGGAGGATAACTATGGAACGCGAAGAGAGAGAAGAACTCTGTATGATAGGTAGACAGTTGGGAACTTTAAACGCAGAAGATGTTGCGTTTATTATGGATGAAACAAATGGGGCGATTGCAGTAAACCGTCGTATGGCAACCGCCAGAAACCGTGTGATTGATACGGAAATGAGAGCGGAGAAAAAAGTATCTCAGGTTATGCGTATCAAACATGAAACATTACCAGTTTTAACTCTATTTTAATCTTGGTTTTAGAAAAAGCCCAAAAGCAGGGCTTTTTCTTTTGTCTAAGATTTCAAATCTGTTCCATCTTTTTCCATACTATTAACTAAAGGACTAAAATCAGGAGAAATAGGATGAAACAGAAAAGATTTGGAATTGAAATTGAATTTACGGGAGTTCGGAGACGTCTGCTTGCTCTGAAACTGGAAGAGACTTTGGGGATGAAAAGGGATAGCCGCCTTTACCGGTATTCAAATGGTGATACGGATATTGATATCATTTTGACAGATAAATATGGAAAGGAATGGACTCTTCACAGGGACCGCAGTATCTGTGCAGAAAGCCGACACATTATGTCATCTAAGGATGAGTATCAGGTGGAACTGATTTCTCCGGTGCTTACTATTCAAACTTTGTCCCAGCTTTTAAAGATATTGCAGATTATCAGGGAAGAGGATGGAATTGTCAATGACAGTTGTGGTATTCATATCCATGTGGACAATCCTGGAAAAACTTATATTCTTCAAAATATGATTCTGGTATTTGGAGAGCAACAGGAAGATATCATGGAACATTTTGGTGTAGAAAAGACCCGTAGGGAAAAATATTGCAAAATGCTGCCGGAGTGCTTAATTGAACGCATGAAATCAAAACAGTATTATTCTCAAAAAGAGCTGCAAAATGACTATATTCGGATTTTATCAGACGGCACACAGGAGGAAACGCATGCTCGCCATCAGTCCAGATATTATGCAATGAACCTGCATTCATTAATTACCAATAATACAGTGGAATTCCGTTTTTTTAATTCTACATTGAAAGATGCAGAAGTGTGTAATGCGATATACTGGGCACTGGGTTTCGCCGCATTTACAGCTTACACGGAAAATCCAAAAGAAATATCCGGTTAATCTGGATATTTTTTTATTGTAGAAAATATTTTTCATTCTATTGATAGAACACAAACCGCAGACGAAGGGAGCGAAAAGTTTATACTGCATGGTTCAAAATTATAAAAAGATTGGAGAATAACAAAATGAAATATTTAACAGCAAACGAGGTATTTCTTGAAGTCGTAAACTATGAACACAATAAGGAATTATTAAAGACAATCCCACATCGCAGATTTCTTGATTTAGCTGTTTGTTACCGTATTCTGATTAATGCAAATAAGAAAGAAATGCGTTCAGCATTAATTACCAATGAATTTAGAATAACGGAGGAAACTTTGTTTCAACTTGCAATTCACAATATGCCAAAATTATTGCCGCTTAAAGTGATGAATTTATGCGACTGCATTCCGGAAATTTTACGTCCAGTCCTTTTGAATGGGGAAAATGAAATGCCGGAAACCTATATGGTATCCAACGTCTACCAAAATAAAGGAGCTGGATGGCTTCTGTATAAAAATGTGTTTTCCGAGCTTGCTGAAAAACTTGACGGTGACTTACATATTTATCCGTCCTCTATTCACGAGCTGATAGTAAAGAAAGCTGAGGATAACGACCATATGCTTACACTTACGCCGGAAGTAAACGAAACACATGTAGCAGAGAAAGAAAGATTATCTAATCAAGTATATTATTATAGTCGCGAACTAGGAAATTTCTTTATTGTTTCTCATAACAAAGAAACAATTATATAATTTGGCGAAAAAGTGGCAAAGGATTTGCGGTTTGGTAGCAGTTGTATACCGGACCGCATTATTAAAGGAGGATAACGATGTATTTACAAACCATTACTTATGAAGGCGCAGACTGGCATGATATCTGTACAGATACTGAACAGATTTTAATTTGTAATGACCCTCTCTTTTATGATGTGGAAAGTGTCATTTATGCACATATGAAAAATCTGTTGTTAGATATGAATTTCGATATTCCCTGCAACCATTTCGGATATGATGATTTTCTCGAATTGCAGCACAAGCCGTTTGCATGGAATGATGGTGGGTCTGGATATGTAAATATCAACTATTGTAAAGACAAAAGCCAGTATTCGGTCCATATTAATATCAGTCAACATAAATTAAACAAGTATTATCGGGTATATGATGCAAAAAATCCGGTTTATCTGCCTGTCGCACAATACAAGTATGGATTAAAGGATGGCGATACAAAGACACGTTTTTTCTGTGAAGATTATTTCATTTCCTACGAGGAGGCTGTCCATTTTATAGAACTGGAAAAAGCGGCACAAAATACGGAATTTATGATTGATGCATATGATGACTATCAGGTCATAGTGTTTGACAGAGAGCAACTTGTTAATACAGAATGGTATCAGCTCAATAAGCGAGTAAATAAAAAAATCAAAACAATAGGTAAAGCTGTTTATAAGGAAAAAGCAGTTCCATCTGTGATTTTCGATTATGAAGAATTTGTGGAACCGTATAAAACCAAACTTTAATGAGAATGCAGTATAAGAAAAGTCTCGGATTGTCCGGGACTTTTTTCATACTAAAGATAGGAGGGAAACCTTCTGTGGGAGTATTTTTTTATATAACGGGAGTTCGCGGGAGACTGCGGACTCTTTTGTATGTTATCTCTTATTTTATTTTACATTCTATCAACAGGACAAATACACGTGAAGAAGGGAGTTTATAAGTAAATATCACATGTCTGAAACTAATTTTTATACTCAAAAAAGAGGAGTTTTATAAAATTACAGAGGAGAATAACTATGATTTTAGAACAATGTAAAAATTTATTAGAAACAAACGCAACTGTAATTGCACATCAAGTAAATTGCCGAGGAGTCATGGGAGCAGGAGTTGCAAAAGTAATTCGCAGCGAAATCATAAGCGATATACAATATGAAATGTATCAGAATCTTTGCAAAGCAAAGACCGCTTATGAACTGATGGGCCAAAATAAGGTAATGAGCGTGCCACAGGGGCGGATTATGACGTATGTTGTAAATATGTTTGCAGAAGACATCCCTACAGGGAAAGGTCTGGATACAGACTATAAATCTTTATATTTATGCTTGAAAGAATTGGAAAAATGGTGCAGGGATAATCATATCATGCACGCAGCAATACCTGGATATCTGGGATGCGGGCTTGCAGGTGGTGACTGGAATCTCGTTTACAATCATATGATTGTGCCGATATTTAAAGACTCCCCGATTCTGCTGGAGATTGATTATCTGCCAGCGAGTGTGGAGCTTTTAATACAGGAATTTGAAAGCCTGCCTTTGACTGATGACAGCAGGCTTACTTCTGAATGGCATGGATTTAAAGCTGGTACAAGTGCTGTACAAATCCAAGCATATCTTGCAAAAACATTTTTCTAACGAAAGAGAGAATGGTATGTACAAAATAGGGCAAAAAATCAATGTCGGCTATTATGTTGGCCAGACTATCAACATTGGATATTACGGAGGAACTCATAGTCGGACATTAATCAAAACACAGGCGGAAGTTACGAAGATATCGCCGGAAACAGGTCTTATCTATATCCGCATCAAGCTCTCTTATGGAGCATATAAAACGATGTTCGGGTGTGAAAGTGACCTGAAAGAGCTGGAGAATAACTATAACCTACCTTTAGAGTGAAAATGGAGGATTTGAAATGACTTATGACGATTTGGAAGTAAAGATGAGGCTGCTGTGCCATCGGACAGATGGAAGTAAGAAAATGATGAAAGTAGTAAGAAAGGGCATGGATGGGTTTGGTATGCATTCTGTTGTGTTTCAAAGCACAACTACTTGCGCTCAAGCCTACTGTATTGCGAAACATGTTCCTCTTTGGAACATAGAGGAGGCTAAAACTATCCGTTTGATTTTCATAAATATAGACGGGCTAAAATTTGACAGGACTTTTACAATCAAAGAACTGGAAAAGGATTTCCGGGATGAGTGTATGCTTGTTCCATCAAACGATGATGAAATTAAATTAGTTGAAATCAATGGAACAAACATAACAGATTTTGTGGAAACTAAAAACAGTGTATTGACATTTGGAGACATAGCAGCATATTTCAACTGGGAATAGGAGGATAACGATGAGTATATTTGATTTGAACGGTCCGAAGAAAATCGTAGCAAATGAAGAGATTCAGCGGAAATGGTCAGAAGCAACGATTTTTCCTATCCGGGATTTGCAGATGATATCTTTCGTATCTACGAACAGAGTCAGGACAAAGCAACTTTCCGCTACCTATTCTTTGAATTCACCGGAAAGGAATTTGAGGAATACCTGCAGAAATGTATCAGGAAAATGGAAGAGTAGCATCAGACAAAGATATTGCTTAATTAAGAAGAGACCTGTTATGGGTCTTTTCTTTTTTTGTCCAAGAATTGTACAAAACAAAAATAATTTGACATACTATCTTTAAACGAAAGGCCGTCTTGCCAGCCTGAAGGTGAGATAGTGCAGTGAATCCCATACGATAACTGACCTCTCGCCAAGCTCTCTGCGAAAAGCAGTAAAAAGTTGCAGCAAAAGTACAAATGTACGGAGCACTGTGAAGAATCTGTTATTTGAGGTTCTAGTACCATATAAAATAACGTGGGTCTCAAGTTCGCACCCTATTTTTTCATATGTATGTAAAGTTCTGGAGCTATATAATATAACATGAGCCTCAAGGTATGTGGACTCATTAATAAATTCATTTTCCGTTTTGGAACCATATTAAATAACATAGGTCTCAAGATACTGAGCGAATCGCCATAAATAGGATTCTAAAAACACGATTCCAAATCCTGCCTAGTCCGTAATGTCCATGTTCACGATAGAAAAAGATTTTCTGCTGTTAGCAGCATCCTTTTCTGTAGGGAATAATTCCTTTTCAGAAAGTGTCAAAGCCCCACAGGCTCCGATTCTCTGAACAATGTAGGTATTTCCCTGTTTACGCATCACTTTTACTTTCACAATTTTCCCGGTTTCAATCATATAACAGATATCGTTTGTAACAAAATCCATAATAAATCCCCCATCTTTCTCATTCTTGTAAAAACGCAGGAAATATTATACCCTATAAGAAGAAAAGAAAAAAGTGGAAAATAAAAGATATGCATACTATTTTTATAGAATATACTAAAAAAGTTAAAGGATGTGAAAAAATGAGAAAGGAGAAAATGAGCATGCAGGACAGGAAGGATATGATAGGATTTTTTTTCTATCTTACACTGGTCATATTGATTCTGCATGAGGTCTATCTGCCGAGAATAGGCATCGGCGGTATATTCGATGAATTACTGGACGTACTGGTGCTGCTGATTTTCTGCGGATTCTGTATAAAGATGCTGATAAAAGAGAAGACCTGCGTAAAAAAAGTTTTTGCCTGTATTGCGTTCTGCGTATGCCTATGCGTAGTAGTGTATCTTGGCGCTGTTATTACTGTAGATATAAAGGATGGGCCGGTTACGGATACTTTTACGCAAATCGAAACAAGGAGTTCCCAAGGAGTCCGGTTTATGTATTATTACCTATACGGAATTGGAGATAAGTGCAGCAGCAAAGAATTTCCTGTCAGAAGTAGCCAGTATTGGGATTATAAGGATGCCGGTCCATTACAAATCACATACTATCCCCGGATGAACCGGATATGGAAGATTGAGGAGATAAAATAAGATGCTGTTTATGAAAGAAAATTTTGAAGAATCGAAAGCTGCCTGTATTCAGATTTTCAGGGATGTGTTTGGAGCAGAGATTGAATATGTCGTATCCAACGAGAAGTTAGGTCCGATGGGGCAGTTTATCATGGATTTTAAATATCTGCCGGATGATATTTTAATCAGACTGGATATCGACCGAGGAGCGTTTGGAATATATTTGGAAGATACAGAGAAAGACTGGGCGTTTTTGCAGCAGATGGAAGAGTACGAACATTATGTTACAGAACAACATATTCAGAAAGCGGTCCGACTTGCAGCCTGCCATCTAAGGAAGAGGGATTTTATCTTTTATCAGAGCCGAAAAGGGAGACTGTATCGGAAAGAACAGGGAAAGTATTATCGAGTGAAAGCATAAAGGAACGCCTATCAGGACGTTCCTTTTTTGAACCATCTGTTTTTGAACCCACGCCATCTGGAAAATGTGTTTATCACCGAAGGAATGGCAATGATTGCGAGAAATACAATTATCCAGATTAAAAAATCAAAATCGGAATATCCGTATTCTAAATTTTCTTTATACTCCGAAATCGCATAACGAATACAATAAGCTGCAATACCGAGTTTCAGGATACAACTGGCAAAAGAATACAAAAATCCTATCTTTATGACGTTAACTGTTATCAATAAATCAAACCCAGTGGTAAGTAGTACATAAATAGAAGGAATCAGGAGCAATACGCCTAATCCACCAAATCCGTCTGCGGTAATGGAAGAGAATCCTATGCCAAGTCCGTATACGGGGATAAGCAGCCCGGGAATACAACAGATGCCAGAGAATGTCTTTAATAGTATGGACTGATTTTGACAGAACCTGGCGCTTTTCTCTAAGCAGCGGTTCTCAAAACAATGCCACTCAGAAAATGCATTTACAAAAGAGGGTATCGTAATAATTATAAGTGATACGAACAACCGCTCCTCGAAACCAAAATAGAAATTTCCGGATTCCAATCTATCTGCAGAACCTACAAGGACGCCAGGAAGAGAGAATATTATAAAACCAATTTTTAATATGCTGCTGATACAGGAAAACAGGAAACCATTCTTTATGACATGGACTGAAATCAGCAAATCGAAAATAAGTATGACAAATGTGGCGATAGAGTACGGGATGTATACTGCGTTGTATCTATGCCATCCCGCTGTACCAATACAGTTAATTCCGAAAATAAGACCAAATAGGGATATGACTAATCCGATGATACAGCAAATGATGGAGAGAACTTTTAGCATTTTGTGTTGTTTCATAAAAAATACTGCCTTTCAAAAAATATTTTTAAAAATAGTATGCTGAAAATTAAAAAAACAGCGTAAGTTTTTTTCTATTCCGTTGTCTTATTATATATAGGATATCCGCGTAAGGCTCGTCCGGACAAGTCAGCTCCGGAAACGGAATGTCTGCAGCATATCCCGTTTCAATTTCAATGAGGCAGTAATCCTGATGATACGCAGGAACTGTCTTCTTTTTGTGTAAATTAATATAGTCTCATATACTAAAAAAGACTGCTCTCAGCCAAGTTGAGCAGTCTTTCAACAAAGGAGGCGATTTGCCTATACCAGAAGACAGTTCATCACGCTGTCTTACTGGAACAACATGGCATAAGAAAAGCATGCTGTTTTACCAGAATACAGAAGAAACTGTTCCACAACAATTTTTTTCTGTATCCCGGAACTGTGCAGGCGGGAATCGAACCCGCAGTGGTTATATCCAATTCTACTAACACCTGTAATCCTATGGATTCGGAGGACTTGAACCTCCTCGTAGCTCTGCACAAAAGGGGGAAAGGTTCACAATATGTTTCACTACAATACGATGAGGGGGAAATTTCGAAAAAGCACTTTATGAACCTTTCATATATAGTATGTCAAAAGAGTATGCGAAACTCAAATTTTCGGACAGTACTTTTTGTATACCACAGGTAGATGGACAGAAGCAGTCATATCGTATTACAATCTTATCAGAAGAAGAAATACGCAATAGTCCATGCGGAGTGGAGTTGGCCTGAAAAATCAGGTGTGCTCGATTTGGCTCTGGGATTGTATGTAAACAGGCGTAGCCAAGCGGTATGGCAGCCGGCTTTTAACCGGCATAGCGCAGGTTCGATTCCTGTCACCTGTATTCCGGCTCGATAGTCTAAAGGTCACGACACTGCCCTTTCAAGGCGGAGGTACTGGGTTCAAGTCCCGCATGCGTCATATATCGCATATTGGCCTAATAGCAGGACATGTGGCTTTGGACCACAAGACATGGGGCAAATCTCGCATACGCTGGGTTGAGTGAATAAGTAAATTCCATATGTAAAAGTAAATTCCATACAGAAGACTA
>OFMI01000096.1_pt1 | contig 81835 bp, 70 predicted proteins | sample 1541741 | NCBI WGS metagenome assembly OFMI01 (sample SAMN04209219, study PRJEB22552) | human gut metagenome | biome: gut; material: feces | host: Homo sapiens | place: USA: Oklahoma | reverse complement strand
TAACAAGGTAGCCGTTCGAGAACGAGCGGCTGGATCACCTCCTTTCTAAGGAGACCTCAGCGAGCCTACGGGCTTGGCTGTAACATCCTGGTCAGCCGAATGGGACTGAGTTTGTTCATTGTTTAATTTAGAGGGTATACGCCGGCAGGCGGAACGACAGATAGCACGGGGATATAGCTCAGCTGGGAGAGCGCCTGCCTTGCAAGCAGGAGGTCGCCGGTTCGATCCCGACTATCTCCACCAAGAGAATACCTTCGCATGGGCCCGTAGCTCAGCTGGCTAGAGCGTACGACTGATAATCGTAAGGTCGGTGGTTCGAGCCCACTCGGGCCCACCAGAGTTCCATTTTGCGGATGGATCTTAAGACCCAAGGGATTGGATCTTAAGATCTGGCTTCAAAAGAGGCTGGAGCTTGCATCTTGAAAACTGAACAAAGAAGAAAGTGATGAAAGCAAGGCAACAGAGAGGTCTTTCAAGGAAACTTGAAAGAAAAGTTGTGAATTTTAATTGTGGAACACTTCTGTGAAAGAAGAGGGTAACAATTACAATTTTGCTAGATCTGTGATTGCCTGCATAATTCAACTATAGAGAACCAAAATATCTCTAATAGGTCAAGCTATAAAGAGCGCAAGGGGAATGCCTTGGCATCAGGAGCCGACGAAGGACGTGACAAGCTGCGATAAGCTTCGGGGAGGAGCAAATATCCTGTGATCCGGAGATTTCCGAATGGGGAAACCCACTGGAGCAATACTCCAGTAACGTGCATTGAACAAAATAGGTGTACGTGGGGAACCGCCTGAACTGAAACATCTAAGTAGGGCGAGGAAAAGACATCAACCGAGATTCCGTAAGTAGTGGCGAGCGAACACGGAGAAGGCCAAACCGGAGGATTTATTCTCCGGGGTTAGGACTTGCATCACGATCAGAAGAATCTAACAGAACGGCATGGGAAGGCCGGCCACAGAGGGTGAGAGCCCCGTACGTGAAAGAGGAAGCTGACAGCGAGTATCCAGAGTACCGCGGGACACGTGAAACCCCGCGGGAAAACGGGTGGACCACCATCCAAGCCTAAATACTACCTGATGACCGATAGAGGAGCAGTACCGTGAGGGAAAGGTGAAAAGGACCCCGGGAGGGGAGTGAAAGAGAACCTGAAACCTTGTGCTTACAAGCACTCAAAGCACGTTAAAGTGTGATGAGGTACTTTTTGTAGAACGGTCCGGCGAGTTATAGTAACGAGCAAGCTTAAGGTATTCAGTACCGGAGGCGAAGCGAGAGCGAGTCTGAATAGGGCGCATAAAGTTCGTTGCCATAGACCCGAAACCGGGTGACCTAACCATGAGCAGGCTGAAGTGAGAGTAAAATCTCATGGAGGGCCGAACGCACGTTCGTTGCAATGACCGGCGATGACTTGTGGTTAGCGGAGAAATTCCAATCGAACTCGGAGATAGCTGGTTCTCCCCGAAATAGCTTTAGGGCTAGCGTTATCTTAGATTACCGGAGGTAAAGCACTGAATGGGCTAGGGGGCGATAAGCTTACTGAACCCTATCAAACTCTGAATGCCGGATAATTGATGGATAGCAGTCAGACAGTGTGAGATAAGTTTCATTGTCAAAAGGGAAACAGCCCAGACCCACAGCTAAGGTCCCAAATGTATGCTAAGTGGAAAACGATGTGGAGTTGCGAAAACAACCAGGATGTTGGCTTAGAAGCAGCCACTCATTAAAAGAGTGCGTAATAGCTCACTGGTCGAGTGACTCTGCGCGGAAAATATAACGGGGCTAAGTATGCAACCGAAGCTTGGGATTGTCTAAAGACAGTGGTAGGGGAGCGTCGTGTATGGGGTGAAGTCGCATCGGAAGGAGCGGTGGACTGTACACGAGTGAGAATGCCGGAATGAGTAGCGAGAATTATGTGGGAATCATAATGGCCGAAAATCTAAGGTTTCTTGGGGAAGGTTCGTCCGCCCAAGGTAAGCCGGGAGCTAAGGCGAGGCCGCAAGGCGTAGTCGATGCACATACGGTAGAAATTCCGTAGCCACCGAACCTTAAACCGGAAGGACACTTTCAGATAGCAGAACCCAGCCGTTGGTAGAGCTGGGCGAAAGGGACTGAAATATAGTAGGGAAGTCTGCGATGCTGAGAGGCGAGAAAAGCTCCGGTGTATGCTAAGGTGCCCGTACCGCAAACCGACACAGGTAGATGAGGAGAGAATCCTAAGGCCAACGGGAGAAGGGTTGTTAAGGAACTCGGCAAATTGACCCCGTAACTTCGGAAGAAGGGGAGCCCCGAAAGGGGCCGCAGTGAATAGGCCCAAGCAACTGTTTACCAAAAACACAGGTTTATGCTAAATCGAAAGATGACGTATATGAGCTGACGCCTGCCCGGTGCCGGAAGGTTAAGAGGAGATGTCAACCTTAAGGTGAAGCATTGAATTGAAGCCCCGGTAAACGGCGGCCGTAACTATAACGGTCCTAAGGTAGCGAAATTCCTTGTCAGGTAAGTTCTGACCCGCACGAATGGCGTAATGATTTGGGCACTGTCTCAACAGCCCGCCCGGCGAAATTGTAGTACTGGTGAAGATGCCAGTTACCCGCAACTAGACGGAAAGACCCCATGGAGCTTTACTGCAGTTTAATACTGGGAATCGGTAATGCATGTACAGGATAGGTGGGAGACTAGGAAGCATAGTCGTCAGGCTATGTGGAGTCACCGGTGGGATACCACTCTTGTATTGCTGGTTTCCTAACCTGCGGCCGTGAATCCGGTCGGGGGACACTGTTAGACGGGCAGTTTGACTGGGGCGGTCGCCTCCAAAAGAGTAACGGAGGCGCTCAAAGGTTCGTTCAGCACGGACGGAAATCGTGCATTGAGTGTAAACGCATAAACGAGCCTAACTGCGAGACCGACGGGTCGAGCAGTAACGAAAGTTGGAGTTAGTGATCCGGTGGTATGTGAGTGGAAATGCCATCGCTCAACGGATAAAAGCTACCCTGGGGATAACAGGCTGATCTCCCCCAAGCGTCCACAGCGACGGGGAGGTTTGGCACCTCGATGTCGGCTCGTCGCATCCTGGGGCTGTATTCGGTCCCAAGGGTTTGGCTGTTCGCCAATTAAAGCGGCACGCGAGCTGGGTTCAGAACGTCGTGAGACAGTTCGGTCCCTATCTGTTGCGGGCGTAAGAGATTTGAAGGGAGCTGTCCTTAGTACGAGAGGACCGGGATGGACGTACCTCTGGTGCACCAGTTGTCCTGCCAAGGGCATAGCTGGGTAGCTATGTACGGACGAGATAAACGCTGAAAGCATCTAAGCGTGAAACTCTCCCTAAGATGAGATCTCTCATCCTTTATGGAGTAAGGGCCCAGAAAGACGATCTGGTTGATAGGCCGGAGGTGGAAGTGCAGTAATGTATGCAGCTGACCGGTACTAATAGCCCGAGGGCTTGACCTACGATTTATGCAGGCAATAGCCTTCCTTCCATCCTCTTCTTTGTTCGGTTTTGAAGGTGTAAGCTTTCATAGTTGGTGCTGATTAGGGCGAGGGTCCACCCGTTCCCATCCCGAACACGGAAGTTAAGCTCGCTTCTGCCCACAATACTTGGCTGGAGACGGCCCGGGAAGATAGGTAGCGCCAACATAAGAGGAGATATCCGAATGGATATCTCCTCTTTTTATGCTTGCGAAGGCGTAGGGCTTCGAGGTAAGCAACATAATGCGGTTTTCAGAGGGAGTGTGCCGGATACGTCCCTTTCTTGCACATATCCGGTAAAAGTAGAGGGATGGATTTATCAATAATGACGAAATTTGACGAATAGTACTTGCATTTTGGTGGAAACGGTGCTATGATGCAACTATCAAGTGTGCGGCGAAAAGCCCATGGGCTTTTATCGTTTCTAAGAAACGATAAAGAGGGGTCAAAGAGGTTGTCGTTCTGAGGAGGGGCGCAGCCCCGACGTGAGGATCCGTACTCCCCGCATCCCCCACAAAGCCCAACGGCCAAGACCCGCACGCAAAAAATAGGAGGAAGATATTATGACAAACCGCAAGAGTACCAAACGGGCCTTGCTGGGCAGCGTCATGGCCATGGTTCTGTGCCTGGCCATGCTGGTAGGCGCTACCTTTGCGTGGTTCACCGACACCGCAAGCACGGGTGTCAACAAAATTCAGGCCGGTAATCTGGATGTGGCGCTGGAAATGAAGGATGCCGCTGGCCAGTGGGTTCCCGCTGAGGGCAAAACGCTGGACTTCGTCAAGGCTGCTGCGGGCGAGCAGGTTCTGTGGGAGCCGGGCTGTACCTACGAGCTGCCGCAGCTCCGTGTTGTCAACAAGGGCAACCTTGCTCTGAAGTACAAGATTCAGATTACCGGTATTCAGGGCGATGCTAAACTCAATGAGGTTATTAATTGGACCATCAACGATGCCGCTATCGATCTGACCGAGGGACATCTGACTGCCGGTCAGCAGGGCGATGCTTTCACCATCAAGGGTCATATGCAGGATACCGCCGGCAATGATTATCAGAATCTTACTATTGACGGCATCGGCATTACCGTTTACGCCACGCAGGACACCGTGGAGAGCGACAGCTTCGGCAAGACCTATGATGCAGATGCAGGCAAAGACACTGCTTTCTACACTCTTGCTGAGTTCAATGCTCTGACCGAGATTCCCGAGGGTGTCAAGGTAGCTTATGTTAATCTGAACGGTGCTTCTCTCGAGGGCGGCCTCACCATCGGTAATACGAATATCGCAGACCACTATGCTTACACTGATTGGAATAGCGATGTCGCACCCGATGGTTATCCGACAAAGGTTGGGACTGATAAGAGAGCGAGTGATGGTGCTACTCGCTACATCTACTCCACCGGTAAGCCTGCGGCTGATATCATTCTGACTGGCTCTGTAACGGGCGCAAAAGACACCGGAGGTTTCAATGCAGGCTCCATTACGCTGAAAGTTCCCGATGCGGCAAATGTGACTTTCGAGAAGGTAAACTTTGGCGCCGGTCAGATGGCAATGAGTATGTGGACGGAACCTAATGTAGCGTCTATGACGGTTCCTCACCGTGTTGCCAGCGTGACCTTTGACAGCTGCACCTTTAACGGCAACTGGATTCAGAATGGTGCTTTCGGTGCTGATGAAATGGTCGTGAAGAACTGCACCTTTAATAAGTACGAAAACACCGCCGGTATCAACAGTGATGGATTTGACAACAAGAATAACTCCAACCCCATTTGGATTCAGAACCTCGGGCAGTGCAATGTGACCATTGAGGGCTGCACCATTAACGCTGTTCGCCCCATCAAGCTATGGGAGGGTACCGCCAGCGGCAGTGTAACCATCAAGAACAATACATTCAATATGAGCAAATGCTCTATTGACACTGAGAATACTCACAAGAACATCGGTGTAATGTTCTGCCAGAGTACATTGGACAATGTTGTGGTTTCCGGCAACACCGTAAAGGGTGATGCAACTGCGCTTATCTGCTTCTATAATAAAACAACTTGTCCGACCATGAATGACGGTGCTACCTTCAAGCTGGCTGGTAACACCCTTAACGGCGTTAAGGAATCTGTTCTGTGGAAAACTGTCACAGAGTGGACACCTGACTATGTTAATCAATAAGAAAAAATAAGCTTTTCAAGTCCCCTCCGCCCTCGGGCGGAGGGGGCAATCAAAGGGCATATCGTCGGCACAAGCTTTGTATCTTTCCGCCCGCCGTAAGCGGCAGACGTCAATCACGGTGCTGGACCGGAACGGAAATGATAAGGTCATCACGGCCATGGTCTGGAAGACCACCACCGGCGAAACCTTTGAGATGAAGACCATCGACTGATCTGGTGGGGAGCAAAGAATAGCAAAGGGGGAGAGCCGCCGTAAGGCGGCTCTCCCCCTTTGACGCAGTTCCTGCCGCTCTTTGCGTAGACAGTTGTATCCGAAAATGGATACGGAAGCGGGAGACGGAAGTGTCGATGAAGCGGCACGTCATTTGACAGGAAAGATGACCGACGGCCATGGAAAATGATGGCGGAGGAAATCAGAGTTTTTTCATGTGCAGATATTTCCGCGAATTTTTGTTGCTTCTGCCGAAATTTTTCTTCGGAAATCTGCTATTTACCACAAAATCCGGGGCGGAGGTACAAATTCTGCAAAATGACAAAAAAGTTGATGTTTGTGTTGAAATGCGGGCGGAACTGTGGTAGAATCATAGAAACATCGGTGTTCACAGAAAGGCAATAAATGTGCGCCTACTGTGTGTACCCTGATCTCAGCGGCTGCCGAAAGCGGCCCTCGGAAGGAGCAGGCATGGCTGACAAGAAGAAAAAACAGGCTGGCCGCCGTGCCTATCTCAACGATTTTCATCGGGACCTTACCGGGGCCTACATCTATGACGGCAGCCATTTCCACTTTGCCGGGGACGGCTGGAAGCAGGCGCTCCTGCGGCTGTGGGCGCTGGGGATCGTGCTGGTGGTGCTGGTGCTGGCGGGAGGCTTCTCCGGCGAGACCATGGCCCACTGTGTATTCCAGATCCTGCCCTATCTCATGGAGGTGGGAGCCGTGGGCAGCGTCGTCTGGGCGCTGGTGCGGCTGACGTCCGGCGGCGAGACGCTGCGGGCCTACGTCTACAAGGCCACCGTTCAGGCGCTGCCGGGACGGGCCGTGCTGGTGATGTGCGCCGCCGGGGCCGGAATGCTGGGGACGGCGCTGTGCATGATCGTCCACGGAACGGCGGGACGGCTGGCAGGGCTGCTGCTGTGCCTTTTGCTGAAGGCAGCGCTTCTGGCCGGGGCATGGCTGCTGCGGCGCTATGTGCAGACCCTGCCATGGGAGGGGCCGCCGGAGGAGACGGCGGACTGATGTTTTCTGTGTGTGTGAACGCCGGATAGCGATATCCGTTTTGTTCAAATATATTTAAGGAGGATTCCAATGAAAAAAGCAACTCGTATCCTTGCTCTTGCGCTTTCCGTTGTGATGTGCCTGAGCTTGGTCGTCGGATGCGGCAAGAAAGATGGCGGCAATTCCGGCGCAAAAGACACGCTGGTCGTGGGTTATTCCCCGTTCAGCAGCAAGTTCTCCCCCTTCTTTGCAGAGACTGCTTACGATCAGGATGTTTACACCATGACCGCACTCAGCCTGCTCAATGGTGACCGTACCGGTGCTATCGTCGAGAAGGGCATCAAGGGCGAGACCCGCAACTACAACGGCACCGACTATACTTACTATGGTCCTGCTGACATGACCGTCACCGAGAACCCCGACGGCACTGTGTACTATGATTTCACTCTGCGTGACGATCTGAAGTTCTCCGATGGCGAGCCCATCACCATCGACGATGTCATCTTCTCCATGTACGTTCTGTGCGACCCCACCTATGACGGTGGTAACACCCTGTACGCTCAGCCCATTCAGGGCATGGCCGAGTACCGTTCCGGTATGTCCACCATGTCCAAGTATCTGGGCGAGCTGGGCGAGGGCAGCACCGATTTCTCCGTGGTTGACGAGGCCACTCAGAAGGCTTTCTGGGATGCCGTCAACGACGGTGGTGTGAAGTTCGCTCAGGAGATCGTGGACTACATGGTCGCGAACTCCGGCGTTGCCGAGGGCGATGTTAAGGCCGCTGCTGCCGGCTGGGGCTTCGAGGGCCTGGCTGACGATGCTACCGCTAAGGATCTCTTCCTGGCCATTGCTGCCAAGTATGACTGGAACTTCTCCGCCATGGAGGCTGAGACTGCCGGTTCCGCTCTGTCCGATCTGCTGCCTGAGGATGTGTACGCCACCTCCACCAAGGCTGTCACCTTCGGTGAGTCCGCTGCCAACATCACCGGTATCCAGAAGACCGGCGATTACAGCATGCGTGTTGTGTTCACCGAGGTCTCCGCTACCGCCGTGTATCAGCTGGGCGTTGTGATCGCTCCTATGCACTACTATGGTGAGAAGGACAAGTACGATTACGCCAACAACAAGTTCGGCTTCGACAAGGGCGATCTGTCCCACGTCCGTTCCGTCACCACCCAGCCCATGGGCGCCGGCCCCTACAAGTTCGTTAAGTTCGAGAACGGTACTGTGAACTTCGAGGCCAACGATTCTTACTATCTGGGCGCTCCCAAGATCAAGTACGTCAACTTCCTGGAGTCTCAGGAGACTGATAAGCTCAACGGCGTCGTCACCGGCACCATTGATATCACCGATCCTTCCTTCAGCGCCGACACCGTGGACGCTATCCAGCAGCAGAACAGCAACGGCGAGCTGGACGGCGACAAGATCACCGTCGACACCGTGGATAACCTGGGCTACGGCTACATGGGCATCTCCGCTGTGGCCGTGAATGTGGGCGGCGATCCCGGCTCCGATGCCTCCAAGGACCTGCGTAAGGGTCTGGCCACTGTGTTTGCCGCTTACCGTGAGCTGAGCGTCGAGTCCTACTACGGCGAGCGTGCCACCGTGATCAACTACCCCATCTCCAACACCTCCTGGGCTGCTCCTCAGCCCACTGACGCCGGCTATCAGGTGGCCTTCTCCGTGGATGTCGATGGCAATCCCATCTACACCTCCGGCATGAACGCCGATGATAAGTATGCCGCCGCCAAGGCCGCTGCTCTGGGCTTCTTTGAGGCCGCCGGTTACACCGTCGAGAACGGCAAGATCACTGCTGCTCCCGAGGGCGCCAAGATGCAGTATGAGGTTCAGATCCCCGCCGACGGTACCGGCAACCACCCCGCCTTCATGATGGTCACCGAGGCTAAGAAGGCCCTGGCTGAGATCGGTATGGATATCGTGGTCACCGACCTGTCCGATGCTACCGCTCTGTGGGATGGCATCCGGGCCCGTCAGGTAGATATGTGGTGTGCCGCCTGGAGCGCCACTCCGGATCCTGATATGTATCAGGTCTACTACGCCGACGTTGCCGACTTCAACGGCGACATGGGCAATGGCTTCAACCCCCAGGGTGGTCCCGATCAGGGTAACTCCAGCTATATGTACTGCGTCGCTGACGAGGAGCTGGATAACATGATCATGGAGGCTCGTAAGTCTCTGGATCAGTCCTATCGTAAGACCCTGTACAAGGCTTGCCTGGACACCATTGTTGACTGGGCTACCGAGGTGCCTGTCTATCAGCGTCAGAACGCCATCATCTTCAGCACCGAGCGTGTGAAGATGGAGACCGTGCTGCCCGATATCACCACCTTCTACGGCTGGCTGAACGGCATCGAGAACATGGAGCTGAACTAAGCTCCGTGCTTATAACGGTATCCGGTCAGTCCTGCTGACTGACTGAGCAGACCCGGCGAACCGGTGGCCACTGCGGTCACCGGTTCGCCCCGGCTGCATATCGGGAAGTGACTTTCAAAAATTGCAGGTCGCTGCCTGATGTGCAGTGGGCTTTGCGGCATGGCGTCTGAGCGGCGCCGGCCCGTTGTATCATCAGAACGGAGGTTGAATTTGTGCGAAAATATGTTTTGAAAAGAATACTGATTTCCATTGTGATCCTGTTCTTTGTTTCGTTCATCATCTATGGCTTGATGCGCTGTCTCCCGACGTCCTACATCGAGAGAATGGCGCAGCAGAAGGCCATGGCGCCCGGCTCCAAGAGCTATGAGGAGTGGCTGGCCCAGCTGGAAGAGATGTATCATATGAACGGCGGGATCATTCCCGGCTTTTTTGCGTGGCTGGGCGAGATGTTCACTGGCAACTTCGGTGACAGCTGGCTGTATACGGTGCCGGTGCTCCAGAAGTTTAACGACACGGTGTGGCTGTCCTTCATCATGGGCGGTATCGCCTTCATTCTGGAGATCATCATTGCCATCCCCTTGGGCGTGCTGGCTGCCACCAAGCAGTACAGCAAGACGGACTATGCCATCTCTGTTTTTGCGTTGGCCGGTATCTCCCTGCCTACGTTCTTCTTTGCGTCCCTGCTGAAGCTGGTCTTTTCCGTGAAGCTGGGCTGGTTCGACCTGTACGGTCTCATCGGCCGTAACTACCAGCAGCTGTCTGCGGCCGGTCAGTTTTGGGACAAGGCGCATCATCTGGTGCTGCCCATCGTGACGCTGGTGGTCATCAGCGTCGGTTCCCTGATGCGCTATACCCGCACCAATATGCTGGAGGTGCTGAACGCCGACTACATCCGTACCGCACGGGCCAAGGGCCTGTCCGAGCGGAAGGTCATCTATCACCACGCCTTCCGCAACACGCTGATCCCGCTGGTCACCATCATTGGCGGCAGCCTGCCGGGCCTGTTCTCCGGTGCTCTGATCACCGAGACCCTGTTCGGCATCCCCGGCATCGGCTTGACCTCGTATAATGCCATGGTGGGCGGCGATATCCCGTTCTCCATGTTCTATATGACGTTTTTGGCGATCCTGACCCTGCTGGGCAACCTGATCTCCGACGTCCTGTATGCGGTGGTCGATCCCCGTGTACGTATCGCTTAAGAAAGGAGGAAATAAACGATGGCAGATCATAACGAGAATCTGAAGGATACTTTGAATGAAGAGATCGAGCACGCCGATCAGAAGCCGGCGGAGGAGCACTATTCTCTGAACGACGACCGCCGTGTGAAGGTGCTGTCCCCCGGTATGCTGGTGGCCAAGCGCTTCTTCCGGAACCGTCTGGCGGTGACCGGTATGGCGATCCTCGTGTTCATGTTTGTTTTCTCCTTTATCGGCGGACTGATCTCCCCCTATAAGCAGGATCAGTTCTTCTACGCCGATAAGACCATCCGCCGGGAGTTTGCGGCGGTCATCAAGAATACGGAGTTCCGCTATTCTTCGGCGGACGATTCCGTGTTCGGCCTGCCTGCTCAGGCGCAGGCTATGCTGGCCATCCAACAGCAGAAGGACGGCTTTACCTACCGTGACAACCGCTTCACCCTGACCAAGGAGGCGGAGGACTTTTACAGCGTCTCCGTAAATGGTCAGGTGGTGGGTCTTGCCTACAAGAGCGTGGTGAGTCCCTCCGCTTCGGACGCCACCCTGTCCTTCGAGTTCACCTATCAGGCCCTGAAGGCCTATCTCACCGACGGCGCGGATACCTTCACGGCGGACGGCAAGACCTACACCGTGGATGAAAGCGGCAGCGTCATGGACGGCGCCACCGAGGTGGCCTATGTCAGCCCCTACGTGGTGCAGGCTCTGATGCCAGACGTGTTCCTGTCCCGTGACTTCAAGGATAAGCTCATCGACACCATCAACGCCGGCGGCGAAAAGTTCACCTACACCGACGAGTCCCTCATCGTGGATGAGGAGCCCGCCACCGATGAGGAGGGCGGTACCAGCAGCGCCATCACCCCCGACGACAGTCAGATGCCGGATGACACGCCCCAGAGCGCTACGGCGGAGTATGATATCTCCTTCGACGCTGCCACCAACAGCTGGTCCGTTCTGCAGGAGCAGACCAGCCGCCAGTACGATAAGTATTCCGCTCCCAGCAAGGAGCACCTGATGGGTACCGACGGCTACGGCATGGATATGCTGACCCGCCTGATGTACGGCGGCCGTGTGTCCCTGATGATCGGCTTCATCGTCATCGTCATTGAGACCGTCATCGGCGTGATCTTCGGCGGCATTGCCGGTTACTTCGGCGGCTGGGTGGATAACCTCATCATGCGTGTGGTGGATATTTTCTACTGCATCCCCTCCATGCCCATCATCATCATTCTGGGCGCCGCCATGGACGCTCAGCGTGTGGATGGCTGGCTGCGAATGATATACCTGATGCTGATCCTGGGCTTCCTGGGCTGGGCCGGTATCGCCCGTCTGGTCCGTGGCCAGATCCTGTCCCTGCGTGAGCAGGAGTTCATGACGGCCACCGAGGCCTGCGGCATCAGCGTCTCCCGCCGGATCTTCAAGCACCTGATCCCCAACGTCATTCCTCAGCTGATCGTCAACTGCACCATGGGCTTGGGCTCCGTGATCATCACCGAGGCCACACTGTCCTTCCTTGGCTTGGGCGTGAAGTTCCCCTTCGCTTCCTGGGGCAACATTATCAGCGACGTGAACAACACCCACGTACTGACCAGCTACTGGTGGGTGTGGATCCCCGCCGGTCTGCTGCTGCTGCTGACGGTTCTGGCCTTCAACCTGGCCGGCGACGGTCTGCGGGATGCGTTCGACCCGAAGATGAAGCGCTGAGAAAGGAGGAGCCTGTATGTCTAAGAAGAATGAGACCGGCTATCTGTCCGCTAAGGAATCCCGGCGCATCTCCCGTGAGAACCGCCGCATCACAGATCAGCTGGAAAAGCGCCATAAGCGCAAGAATGTGCCGGAGTCCGAGTATCTGACTCAGATGAAGGATCCCAACAACGCACTGGAAATCGAGAATCTGCATACCTACTTCTTCTCGGATGTGGGTACCGTCCGTGCTGTGGACGGCGTCTCCTTCGACGTCCCCATCGGCAAGACCGTGGGCGTGGTGGGCGAGTCCGGCTGCGGTAAGTCCGTTACCAGCCTCTCCATCATGCAGCTGCTGCAGCGGCCGCAGGGCCAGATCGTGGACGGCGAAATTCGCCTGAACCTCGGCAACGGCAAGTGCTACGACATCACCAAGACCCCCACGGAGCGGATGCAGAATCTGCGGGGCAACTATATGTCCATGATCTTTCAGGAGCCCATGACCAGCCTGAACCCGGTGTTCCGCATCGGCGCTCAGCTGGACGAGGTCATTGCCCTCCACGACGGCGAGGGCAAGAGCAAGGAGGAGATCAAGGAGCGCTCCATCCACCTGCTGGAGATGGCCGGTATCGCCAACTGCGAGGGCGTGTACAATATGTTCCCCCACGAGCTGTCCGGCGGTATGCGCCAGCGTGTCATGATCGCCATGGCCCTGTCCTGCAACCCCAAGCTGATCATCGCTGACGAGCCCACTACGGCTCTGGACGTGACCATTCAGGCACAGATCCTGGATCTGCTGCGGAATCTGAAAAACAAGATCAATTCCTCCATCATGCTCATCACCCACGATCTGGGCGTTATCGCTGAGATGGCGGATTACGTGGTGGTCATGTATGCCGGTCGTGTGGTGGAGAAGGGTACGGTGGAGGAGATCTTCGCCAATCCCGCCCACCCCTACACCATCGGCCTGATGGCCTCCAAGCCCGTGGTGGGCAAGAAGGTGGATAAGCTGTACTCCATTCCCGGCAAGGTGCCTAACCCCATCAATATGCCGGACTACTGCTACTTCAAGGACCGCTGCGAGATGCAGGTGGAGAAGTGCAGCGGCGAGTATCCCCATATGATCCAGCTCTCCCCCACGCATATGGTCAGCTGCTATCGTTACTTTGACGGAAAGGTGGGTGAATAACCATGGCAAACGAGAAGAAAGCCGTTGAAACGCCGGTGGAGTATGATCCCCAGTACATTCTGCAGGTCAAGGACCTGAAGAAGCACTTCCCCATCAAGGGCGGTATGATCAGCAAGACTGTGGGCCATGTGAAGGCCGTGGACGGTGTCACTTTTAACCTCAAGCGTGGTACTACCATGGGTCTGGTGGGCGAGTCCGGCTGCGGCAAGACCACCACCGGCCGTACCATCCTGCGTCTGGCCGGTGAAAAGACCGGCGGTCAGGTACTGTTCAACGGCAAGGATGTGTACGCCCTCTCCGACAAGGAAATGCGGGATATGCGCACGAAGATGCAGATCATCTTCCAGGATCCCTTCTCCTCTCTGCAGCCCCGTATGCCCGTGGGCGAGATCATCGGTGAGGCGGTGCGTGAGCACGGTCTGGTGAGCAAGGAGGAGTTCGATGATTACATCGACCAGGTCATGGACAACTGCGGCCTGCAGCCCTTCCACAAGGATCGCTATCCCCACGAGTTTTCCGGCGGCCAGCGGCAGCGTATCTGTATCGCCCGTGCGCTGGCTCTGAACCCGGAGTTCATCGTCTGCGACGAGCCTGTGTCGGCTCTGGACGTGTCCATTCAGGCACAGATCATCAATCTGCTGAAAAATTTGCAGAAGAAGTACAACCTGACGTATCTCTTCATCTCCCACGATTTGTCCGTGGTGGAATACATCTCCGACACGGTGGGCGTCATGTATCTGGGCAATCTGGTGGAGTACGGCGCTACGGAGGACATCTTCCGCAATCCGCTGCACCCCTACACCAAGGCCCTGTTCTCTGCCATCCCGGTGCCGGATCCCACGGTGAAGATGGATCGTATCGTGCTGGAGGGCTCCATTCCCTCCCCGGCGAATCCGCCGGCTGGCTGCAAGTTCCATACCCGCTGCGCCAACTGCATGGAGAAGTGCAAGACCGAGGTGCCTCAGCAGCGTGAGATCGAGCCGGGCCACTATGTGGTCTGCCATCTGTACGACGAGGCATGAGCCACCAGCACAAGGAGTGGGAGGACGACGGCCGGACGATAGCGGATATGTCCGGTCTGGACCGGTCGCCCCTGTTCGGTCATAAAGAGGGAGCCTCCCGGAAGAAGCGGCAGGAGCCGTCCGACGGCGACTATGTGCCGCCCTTGTCCCGAGGTGACCGATGGGCGTTCCTGCTGGGTACCATGAAGGCGTCCCTGCTGATCGCACTGGCGTTTCTGGGCGGTCTTGGCCTGTGTATCTGGCTGTTGACGCTGCTTCTGCACTGAACCACACCGTCCGAAAGGGTGTGCTGCTTCCGGCAGCGCACCCTTTTTCATGCCATACGCTGCTCTCCGGGAGAGCAGCCACCCATGATGAGAAAGGAAGAATAAGATGATCTCTGCAATGCTGCAATACATCCAGCGCAGCCCCGACTGCTTCCACGCCGTGGAGGAGCTGCGCCAGCGTCTGCTGCGGGAGGGCTACACGGAGCTGCGGCCCGGCCGGTGGCAGCTGACGGCAGGGGGGAAGTACTTTACCACCAAGAACGGCTCCTCTATGATGGCCTTCCGCCTCCCGCAGGAGGCCCCTGCCGGCTTCCTGCTGACCGCCAGCCATTCCGACTCCCCCTGCTTCCGTCTGCGGGATCATGCGGAGCTGACGGGGGAGTATATCCGCCTGTCCGCCGAGCGCTACGGCGGCATGATCAATGACAGCTGGCTGGATCGGCCCCTCAGCGTGGCGGGCCGGGTACTGGTCCGCCGGGAGGGCGGACTGGAGGCCCGTCTGGTGGATCTGAAGCGGGATGTGGCCCTGATCCCCCGTGTGGCCATCCACCTGAACCGGGAGACCAACAGCGGGGTCAAGTACGACCCGGCCCGTGATCTGGTGGCCCTGTACGCCGCCGGAACCGGCAGCGGCAGCTTCTATCGGGAGGTGGCCAGAACGGCGGACTGCGCCCCGGAGGACGTGGTAGCCGGGGATCTGGTGCTGTATAACAACCAGCCGGGGACCGTCTGGGGGGCGGAGGGCGAGTTCGTGTCGGCCCCCCGGCTGGACGACCTGGCCTGTGTGTTTGCCTGCACCGAGGGCTTTCTGACGGCGCAGGAGCGGGACATGGTGCCGGTGCTGTGCGTGTTTGACAACGAGGAGATCGGCTCCGAGACCAAGCAGGGGGCGGCCTCCGTATTCCTGCCGGAGACGCTGGCGGCCATCTCGGAGGCGCTGGGCCTCTCCGCCGCCGACCACCGGGCGCTGCTGGCGGACAGCATGATGCTCTCCTGTGACAACGGCCATGCCCGCCATCCCAACCACCCGGAGCTGGCGGACACCAACGAGGCCCCGGTGCTCAACGGCGGCGTGGTGGTGAAGCACTCCCCCCGCTACGCCACGGACGGCGTGTCCACCGCCGTGTTTACGGAGCTCTGCCGCCGGGCAGAGGTGCCGGTGCAGCACTACGCCAACCGTCCCGATCAGATGGGCGGGGCCACGCTGGGGAACATCGCCGACACCAAGCTGCCCATCCCCACGGTGGACATCGGCATGGCCCAGCTGGCCATGCACTCCTGCTTCGAGACCATGGGCAGCCGGGACGTGGAGGCCTTTGTCCGGGCCGTGCGGGCCTGCTATGAGAGCAGCCTGCGCTTCACGCCGGAGGGTGTGGCGCTGCGGTAACGGGGCAGGGAAGCCCACACACCCCATGAGAAAACCATAAAACCCACAGGGCGGCGTAGAAAAATTCTGTGCCGCCCTGCCGCATAGGAAAACAAGCGGTTGCATCTCACGGGATTTCATGGTAAAATGCTTACCAACACAATATGGATATTGCTACCGAGTAGTAGATGGGAAAGCATTCGTTTGCACATCGTCAGGTCTTAGAAGATGTGTATGCGGGTGCTGTTTTTTTGGAGGTGGATCTTATGCGGAGAAAGCTGCTTCGATACTTTTCCAGAGCCGAGAGGCTCCTGTGGGGCCTGTCGGTGGTGTTCATCGTCGGATCCTTCTGCGCCTTTGACCGGGAGAATTATCTGACGCTGGCCGCCTCGCTGATAGGCGTCACGTCGCTTATCTTCAGCGCCAAGGGAAACCCCATCGGACAGGTGCTGATGGTGCTCTTTAGCCTGCTGTACGGCATCATCTCCTATACCTTTGCCTACTACGGCGAGATGATCACCTATCTGGGCATGACCATGCCGATGGCGGTGTTTGCCCTGATCTCATGGCTGAAAAACCCCTACAACGGGAGGAGGTCGGAGGTCAAGGTGAATACCATCGGCAAAAAAGAGATCGTGCTCATGCGCCTTGCGGCGGTGGTGGCCACAGGGGTGTTCTACGGGATATTGAAGATGTTCCACACGGCCAACCTCCTTCCCAGTACCCTCTCCGTTACCACCAGCTTTCTGGCGGTGTATCTGACCTTCCGCAGAAGTGCCTATTTTGCGCTGGCCTATGCCAGCAACGATATCGTGCTGATCGCGCTGTGGGTGCTGGCCAGCCTTGCCGACACCCGGTATCTCTCGGTGGTCGTTTGCTTCGTGGCTTTTTTGGTGAACGACCTGTACGGCTTCATCAACTGGAGACGGATGAAGGAGCGCCAGCGGGCATAAGACCCCACGACACGGTGCAGCCAACAAAAACCGGCAGACATCAAGCGTCTGCCGGTTTTTTGAAAGCTATATCCTGAAAAAGCTGCCCATCAGGGCGTGACGGCGCAGGCGTGTCCCAGCGCCTCATAGCTGTCGCCGCAGACCTGCCACGAGCCGTCCACCTGCTGCCGGAGGGTCAGGGTATGATCCACGGAGGTCCGTGTGGCGGCGATGACGCCCTGCCGTAGGTGATCCACCCGTAGGATCTCCCGAAGGGTCACCTGCACCGCCTCCCCGCTCTGCTGCATGGGGGCAAAGTAGGCGGGACGGCACTGTACATCGTAAATGACGGCGTACTCGTCCACGGCGGTCTCCGCCAGAGCCTGTGCATCCTCCCGCAGGGGAGCGGTGCAGCGATCCGGGGCAGCGGGGGTTCGCCCGGCCATGACGGCGGCCCGCAGGTCCAGATAATTCCGGATGGCGGCGAGGATGTCCTCCGACGGGAGGGAGGCGGTGCCGCAGCCGCTGAGATAGCCGCACAGATCGGACTCCTCGCAGTCGTCGTCCACCACCTGCCAGCCTTGGGCGGTACGGTTCAGGGTCAGATGGTGCAAAGAGCCGTAGCCGAAGGTATCGCCGGTGGTCTGGGTGAGGTCGCTGGAATAATTGGCCTCCACCCGGAGAGAGGCCCACACCTCCACCGTGTCCTCACTGCGGTAAATAGGGTTCATGGGATACACCTGTACCCGCTGCTCCCCCCAGATATAGCTGGACCACAGGAAGCCACGGGTCAGTGCCTCCTGACGCAGGGTGTCCGTGGTATAGGGCTCCTCCGGCAGAGGATCATCGGGCCGGGCCAGAGCGGTGCAAAGCATGGTGGTATAGGAGAGGATGGCCTGCTGCTGTTCCTCCGTCAGGGTCTCCGCCTCCCCGGCCAGCTCACAGGTGATGACCGGCTGGAAGGGCCCACGGCGCAGGGCCTCGTCCTCCGCCGTGGGAGTCTGGGGCGTGGAGGGGCCAGAGGGAGCGGCAGGGGATGTACCGCAGCCGCTGAGAGCCGTTATCAGCAGCAGTAGGACGCACAGAAGAAGTGATAGGCGGCGGAACAAACGGTTCATGGGATACCTCCTTTTTTACGCCAAATGACGACAAATTGTGACTATAATGTATAATATAGACTGCAATATGTCAAGAAAAAACAGAGAATTTCACAAAAAGTGGGCGCTGCTATGCAGCGCCCATCGGCAGGAAAATTTTCGGCAGCCTCACGCCTCCCGGCGAAAGACATGGATATCGAAGCTGATGGTGACCGCCAGCTCCTCCAGCGCCGCCAGACGCTGACAGCCGGACTTGGGGGTTTTCCAGTAGTAGGGGGTCATCTGGAACAGGGCGTGGATATCCTCCTGCCCCAGCACCCGGATGCGGTCCTCCACGTGGCGAATTTCGGCGTAGGCGAAGCCCTCGTAGGGAGTCTCCTTCACCTCGTTGGGATAGGGGTGGTCATAGAGCACCTGCTTCAGCTCCCACAGGTGCTTTTCCGACGGTACCACATAGAGAAACGTGCCGCCGGGCCGGAGCGCCCGCCGAAATTCCTCCAGCGCCAGCGGGGAGAAGCAGTTGAGCAGCAGGTCGATGGACCGGTCCGCCACCGGCAGGTGATAGGAGGAGGCCACGGCGAACTCCACGTCCTTTTCCCGCTTGGCGGCCCGGCGGAGGATGGCCTTGGAGATGTCCGTCCCCGCCATGCAGGGGGCCTTCCCGGCGTCCCGCAGCGCCCGGTAGACGGCGCTGGTGTAGTATCCCTCGCCGCAGCCGGTGTCCAGCACCGCCGGATGCTCCGGGGCATAGTCCAGTGCCAGACGGCATAGGGCATCCCGCAGGGCGGCGTAGTAGTCCTTGCTGAGAAAGACACTGCGGGCGGCGGCCATGCCCTTGTCGTCGCCGGGCATTTTGGAATGCTTGCGGTTGGCGGGCAGCAGATGGGTGTAGCCCTCACGGGCCACGTCATAGCTGTGGCCCGCCGGACAGCGGTAGCGCCCCGGCTCCCGCTCCAGCGCCGCCCCGCAGATGGGGCAGACGAACAGGCTCATTGCCCACGCTCCTTTCGGACGGTGACGTCGTGGATCCACTGTCCCGTGCGGATACGCAGGGCGCACAGCGGCACCTTCAGCAGGCTCTCCGACTGGATGGCGGCGGCGATCCACCAGTAGTCCGCCTTCAGCACCAGCGCCAGCAGCGCCGTCAGGGGCAGGGCCATGCACCACTGGGGCCCCACGTCCAGCAGGGTGGACCAGAACACGTCGCCGCCCGCCCGCAGCACGCCGGTGACGGCGGAGATAGAGTAGGCGTGGAGGGGGATGGACAGAAAGCCCGTCACCGCCAGCGCCGTGGCGATGGCGGCGGACTCGCCGTAGAGCTTGAACAGCGGGAACACCACCGGCACGAACAGCGTCGGCACCAGCAGCAGAGACAGGACCGTCAGCCCCGCACCCACCAGCGCCGTGAACACCAACAGCGTCCGGCTCAGGTCCATGACCTCCTGATGGCTGCGGCCCTCACCGATGGATTTGCCGATTATCACGGCGGTGGCGGCACCCAGACCGAAGCACACCACCAGGAACAGGCGGTTGAGGTTGCCCATCACGGCGTTGGCCGCCAGCATCTCCACGGAGTTGTCGGTGTAGCCCAGGATCACCGTCAGCATACTGTTGCCGAGGCCCCATGCCGTCTCATTGAGGATCACGGGGGAGGAGTACTTCACGAATCGCCGGAGCATTTCCCAGCCGGGGCGGAAGAAGGCCCGCCACTGGATGGGCAGGAGCCTGCTGCGGACGGCACAGAAGCTGCACACGGCGAACTCTGTGATGCGGGCCAGCAGGGTAGCCACGGCGGCACCCTGAATGCCCAGCGCAGGCAGGCCGCACTTGCCGAAGATCAGCAGGTAGTTCAGCCCTGTGTTCAGCACCGTGGACATGGCGAACAGCTTCATGCCGAAGCCGGCGTCCTCGGCGCTGCGCCGGGCGCTGACATACAGGGACGAGAGCATATTGAACACATAGGAGATGCCGATGAGCTTCAGATACGGCGCACCCAGCACCGACAGCTCATGGTTGTTGGACAGCAGGTCCATGATCTCCACCGGCCACAGGTACAGCACCGCCGCCAGCACCACCGTCAGGCCGGTACCCAGCATGGCCGCCACGCCGATGGCACGGCTGATGTGCTCCATATCCCGCTTGCCCCAGTACTGGCTCACCAAAATGCTCAGGCCGCTCTGCACGCCGAACACGATGGAGATCAGCAGGAACACCGGCACGTTGGCGGTGGTGACGGCGGCCATCTGGGTGTTGCCCAGCCAGCTGACCATCAGCGTGTCCATCAGGCCCAGTGTAAAGGTGATAAGGTTTTGCAGGGCGATGGGGCCGGTCAGACCCCACAGATACCGGTAAAAGCCCGGTTCACGTTTCAGACATTGCAGCATGGTATCCCTCACAGCATGGAAAATCTCGTATTTTTGTGGCACAGCAGCGCCTCGTACAGGGCGTCGATGTTGCCCTCCGTGGTTTCCGGCCCGAAGCTGAGCCGCAGCACCCCGGCGGCGGTCCTTTTATCCAGCCCCAGAGCGGCATAGCCCCGGCTGGCCTTGCCCCGGTGACAGGCGGAGCCTGCGGACAGGCAGATGCCCTGACTGCCCAGATCGTTGATGACGTTGGCACTGGGATAGCCCACCAGCGACACCGCCAGAATGTGGGGGGCCTCGCCGCCGCCCACCGGCACCACGCCGGGGATGCTCAGCAGCCGCTCCCGGCAGTAGGCCTTGATGCGGGCCATGTGGGAAAGCTTTTCCTCCAGCCCCTCCTGCCGCAGCGCCACGGCCTTGGCAAAGCCCGCTATCTGGGCGGTGGCCTCCGTGCCGGAGCGCAGCCCCTCCTCCTGCCCGCCGCCGGCCAGCAGAGGCCGCAGGTTCCGCAGGTCCGGACGGACGTACAGAGCGCCGATGCCCTTGGGGCCGCCGAGCTTGTGGGCGGACAGGCTCATCAGATCCACGCCCCACCCCGCCGGGTCGCAGGGAACCTTCAGAAAGCCCTGCACGGCGTCGCAGTGGAGGAGCGCACGGCTCCCCCGCTCCTTCAGCAGCCGGGCGATATCCGCCACGGGGAAGAGACACCCCGTCTCGTTGTTCACCAGCATCACGGACACCAGTACCGTGTCCTCCCGCAGGGCCTCCGCCACCTGTTCGGTGGAGATATGCCCCGTGCGGTCGGGCTTGAGGTAGGTGACCTCATACCCCTCCTGTTCCAGCTGGCGGCAGGGCTCCAGCACGGCGCTGTGCTCCACGGCGGTGGTGATGATGTGCCGCCCCGTGTGTCGGCCCTGCCATGCGGCGGCCCGGATGGCCCAGTTGTCCGACTCCGTGCCGCAGGAGGTGAAGTGCAGGGCCGATGGCTGGCACCCCAGTGCCCCGGCGATGGTGCGGCGTGCCTCCTCCACCAGCTCCTTGGCCTCCCGGCCCAGAGGATACTGGGCGGAGGGATTGCCGAACTGATGGCGCAGCACATCGTACATGGTATCCGCCACAGCCTCCGGCAGGGGCGTGGTGGCGGCGTGGTCCAGATAGATCATAGCGCAGACCTCCCGTTTTTTCAGAAAAACCGGCGCCGGACAGGGGGGAGGGGCAAAGACCCTCTTGCCACCGGCGGCCGGATACCGTATAATGTAGACAAATTCTTATTATATCGGAGAAAACCGCAAAGTGCAAGGAGAATCCCCATGCGAGTTGCTATTTACACCCTCGGCTGCAAGGTCAACCAATACGAGACGCAGGCCATGGAGCAGGAGCTTCAGCGGCGTGGCCACACGCTGGTGGACTTTGAGTCCCCGGCGGACGCCTACATCATCAACACCTGCTCCGTCACCGCCGTCAGCGATAAAAAATCCCGGCAGATGATCCGCAGGGCCAAGAGCCGCAATCCCCAGGCCGTGGTGGCTGCCTGCGGCTGCTATGTGCAGACCCACACCCCGGAGGCTCAGGAGCTGGGCATCGACCTCATCGGCGGCACCGGTGACCGGATGGAGTTTCTGACCCTGCTGGAGCAGGCGGCGGAGGATCACCGCAGCCGTGTGGCGGTGGACGAGGCCCTGCGCCGCCGCACCTTCGAGGTGCTGCCCGCCGGGGGCATGGCGGCCCGGACACGGGCCATGCTGAAGGTGGAGGACGGCTGCGTCAACTTCTGCACCTACTGCATCATCCCCTATGCACGGGGGCCGGTGCGGTCCCTGCCGCTGGAGGAGGCGGTGCGCCAGACGGAGCAGCTGCGGCGGGAGGGCTACCGGGAGGTGGTCTTTACCGGCATCGAGATCTCCTCTTGGGGACAGGATCTCAAGGACGGCCGCAGCCTCATCGATCTGCTGGAGGCGGTGTCGCAGGCGGCGGGAGAGATGCGCCTGCGGCTGGGCAGTCTGGAGCCCCGCACCGTGACGGAGGATTTCTGCCGCCGGGCCGCCCGGCTCCCCAACCTCTGCCCCCAGTTCCACCTGTCCATGCAATCCGGCTGCGACGCCACCCTGCGGCGCATGAATCGCCGGTATGACACCGCCCGGTTCCTCCGGTCCGTGACTCTGCTGCGGCAGTACTTTCCCCGGCCCGCCATCACCACGGACCTGATCTGCGGCTTCCCCGGCGAGACGGAGGAGGAATTTTCCCAGACGCTGGCCTTCCTGCGCCGCTGCGACTTTGCCCAGATGCACATCTTCCCCTACTCCATCCGCCCCGGCACCAGGGCGGCGGAGATGGAGCAGGTCCCCGGCCCGGTGAAGGAGGAGCGTGCCGCCCGTGCGTCGGCGGTGGCGGCGGAGCTGCACCGTGCCTATCTGCAGGGCTGCGTAGGCCAGACTTATCCCGTGCTCTTCGAGCAGCGCAAGGACGGCTGCGCCGCCGGTCATGCCCCCAACTATATGCCGGTGGAGGTGCAGACACAGGAGGATTACCATAACACCGTTCGTCATGTGAAGATCACAGGCGTAGTAAATGATATCCTGATGGGAGAGGTGACATAACATGGAACACTTTTTTGCCTATACGTCCCGGATGCGGTTCATCTCCCGCTGGGCGCTGATGCGTAACAGCCAGCCGGAGAACATTCAGGAGCACAGCCATCAGGTGGCAGTGCTGGCCCATGCGCTGGCGGTGATCCGCAACCGCTGCTTCGGCGGTCAGGTGGACCCCGGTACGGTGGCGGTGGCGGCCCTGTACCACGACGCCAGCGAGATCCTCACCGGGGATCTGCCCACCCCCATCAAGTACTACAATCCCGCCATCCGGGATGCCTACAAGCAGGTGGAGCACATCGCCTGCGGCAAGCTGGTGGGGATGCTGCCGCCGGAGCTGCAGCCGGACTTTGCCGAGGCCCTGACCCCCACAGACCCGGAGGTGGAGGAGTTGGTGAAGGCGGCGGACAAGCTGTCTGCCCACATCAAATGTCTGGAGGAGCTGAAGGCCGGGAATCTGGAGTTCCGCCGGGCGGCGGAGCAGACAGAGCAGGCGTTGGACGATTTCCATCTGCCGGAGCTGACCTATTTCCGGGAGCATTTCCTCCCCAGCTTCCGGCTGACGCTGGATGAGATGGAGTAAAATAAAGCGCAGGAGAGACGGCTCGTCTCCCCTGCGCTTGATTCGTTATGAAGCTTGCGCCTTGCGCTTTGCGCATGGCGGCAGGCTTTTCGCAACTGTGTCCTCCCACCACCCCGCAGCGATCTTCTGCCGTGGCATGGCATCACCCATGCTGCGGCACCGACCATGATATCCCGCCGAAGCAGGCACCCTACAGACAGACCTTCCCTGCAAAAAGAAAAGCAGGCGGAAAGCCACGCTTCCCGCCTGTCAAGGACACACGATCATTATTTGCCAGCGGCCACGGACTTGACCTGCTTGACCTCACGGCCATTGTAGGTACCGCACTCCGGGCACATTCTGTGAGGCAGATGCAGCGCACCGCACTTGGTGCAAGCCACCAGACCGGGAGTCGCCAGCTTCCACACGGAGCTGCGTCTCTTGTTGCGTCTTTGCTTGGATACTTTTCCCTTGGGTACTGCCATGTTGACACCTCCTTGGTCTTAACTGCCTGAGCAGTAATTGATAGTATAGAGAAGCGCTTTACTCCTTCTCCTGCAGGAGACTGGCCAGCTTGGCAAGCCTCGGATCCACCTGCTTTTTGCAGCGGCAGGGCTCCCGGTTGAGGTTCACGCCGCAGCCGGGGCAAAGACCCTTACAGTCCTCGGAGCAAAGAGTTTTCGTGTCCATGTCGAGAATGAACGCATCTCTGGCCAATTCCGCCAGATCCACCTCGTCGTGCTCCAGCAGGATGATCTCGTCGCTGTCCTCCTCCTGCTTCTCCTCGGCCAGAACGCACGAGTAAGAAACGGACTTGGGCGCATCGAATTCCTCCATGCACCGGTCACACACGCAGTGCAGCGTCGTATGCATCTCCAGCTGGCACAGCAGAACCCCGGCCTGATTCCGAAGACGGCCTTCCACAGTGACCGGACGGATAATGGGCGCAGCGCCGCCGAAATCCAGCTGAGACAGATCCATCTCAAACCGGACCTCCTGACTGGCGTCGGGGGTATGCAGCAGTCGGTTTACATTCAATCGCATAGTACACCTCTTAATGACACGAATAGTATTATAGAGGATTGCACCCTGCTTGTCAAACATTTTCTGCGAAATATTTTGACAATTTCCGAAAATCAGGTACAATAACCTTAAACAGCATCCATCAAAGGAGGAAACACGCCATGCGGGAGCTGACCATCGGGAAAAATGACGCCGGACAGCGGGTGGATCGCTTCGTCTCCAAGGCTCTGCCGCTGCTGCCGCCGGCCCTGCTGCAAAAGTATATCCGCCTCAAGCGCATCAAGGTCAACGGAGGCCGGGCCCAGCGGGATCAGCGTCTGCGGGAGGGGGACGTGCTGCAATTATACATCAACGACGAGTTCTTCGACAAGCCCAGGGAGGATAATCTGTTCCTCACCCTGTTCCGCCCCAGCCTGGATATCGTCTACGAGGACGAGAATCTGATGCTGCTGAACAAGCGCCCCGGTCTGGTGGTTCACGCCGACGAGACGGAGAAGGTCAACACCCTCATCAACCACATTCAGGCATACCTCTACCAGAAGCGGGAGTGGAACCCCCGGTGGGAGAACGCCTTCACCCCGGCGCTGTGCAACCGCATCGACCGCAACACCGGCGGCATCGTCATCGCCGCCAAAAACGCCGAGACCCTGCGGATCATCAACCAGAAGATCCGGGATCGTGAGATCGACAAGCGCTACCTCTGCATCACCGTGGGGACGCCCCGGCCGCCGCAGGGGGAGGTATCCTGCTTCCTGCTGAAGGACGAGAAGAAAAAGCAGGTGGCCGTATACCACAGGCCCGTTCCCGGCGGCAAGACCGCCGTTACCCGCTACCGGACGCTGGAGACCCGTGGGGAGCTGTCCCTGCTGGAGGTGGAGCTGCTGACGGGCCGCACCCACCAGATCAGGGCCACCATGGCGGACTTGGGCTGCCCCCTGCTGGGGGACGGCAAGTACGGCGACGGGCAGGTGAACCGCCGCTACGGCGAGACCCGGCAGGCCCTGTATTCCTATCGCCTGACCTTCGACTTCCCCACGGACGCCGGCCTGCTGAATTACCTCCGGGGCCGCAGCTTTCAGGTGGAGAGCCTCCCCTTCCGGGAGAAATACTTCGGCTGACCGCCGCCCCGGCTGCCCGGTGCAGCCGGGGCTTTTTTCTGCCATTCCCCGGAAATCTCCGGCAAAAACGAGTAAAATTCTCCACCGTGCAGAATTTTCCTTAAACAGGGGAAAATATACATTGACATTTCCCTGCTTTTTATATATAGTGAATCTGCCAAATTTCAACGAGAGATATCAGGCCTGTCCGCAAGGCCTCCCTTTGAACAGAGAAAAGAGGTAGATATTATTTAACGAACGGGGGAGGATAAATGTCCAAAGAGTTGATTCGCCTGCGGGACCTCTGCATGGCGTTTGACGACGAGCTGGTTCTCGATCACATCAATCTGTATATCAACGATTCCGAATTCCTCACACTGCTTGGCCCCAGCGGCTGTGGCAAGACCACGACGCTGCGGATCATTGGCGGCTTCACGACGCCCACGTCGGGAGACGTCACCTTTGACGGTGTGAGGATCAATGATGTTCCGCCGCATAAGCGGCAGATCAACACCGTCTTTCAGAAGTACGCCCTGTTTCCCCATCTGGATGTCTTTGAAAACATCGCCTTTGGCTTGCGGATCGCCAAGGTGCCTGCCGACGAGATCGAGCAGCGGGTGACAGAGATGCTGGGCGTGGTGAGCCTGAAGGGCTTTGAGCACCGGAGGATCCATCAGCTCTCCGGCGGCCAGCAGCAGCGTGTGGCCATTGCCCGTGCGCTGGTGAACCGGCCCAAGGTGCTGCTGTTGGACGAGCCGCTGGGTGCCTTGGACCTGCGCCTGCGGAAGGATATGCAGATCGAGCTGAAACGGATCCAGCAGCAGATGGGCATTACCTTTGTCTACGTTACTCACGATCAGGAGGAGGCCCTGACCATGTCCGACACCGTGGTGGTGATGGACAAGGGCCGTATCCAGCAGATCGGCACCCCGGAGGATATCTACAACGAGCCGAAGAACGCCTTCGTGGCGGATTTTATCGGTGAGAGCAATATTTTGAACGGCGTCATGGTCCGGGACAAGGTAGTGAAGATGTACGGCCGGGAGTTCCCCTGCGTGGATGGCGGCTTCGCACCCAACGAGCCGGTGGACGTGGTCATCCGTCCGGAGGACATCGACATCGTCCCTGTGGAGCAGGGGCAGCTGGTAGGCACCGTCACCAGCGTCACCTTCAAGGGGATGCAGTACGATATCATTGTGGACTTCCGGGGCTTCAAGTGGCTCATTCAGACCACGGATCACTCCCCGGAGGGCGCCCGCATCGGCGTGAAGATCGATCCCGACGGCTTCCACATCATGAAAAAGAGCGAATACTCCGGCCAGTTCGGAGATTACAGCTCCTACTCCGAGGAGTATGAGGAGCTGGCGGACGCCTCTCTGGAGACGGACGAGGAGGAGAGCGGGGATGAAGAATAAGCTCTCCCGGTTCGCCGTACCCTACGAGGTGTGGATGGCGATCTTCGTGGTGGCCCCCATTGTCATTATGGTGGCCTATGCCTTTTCCTCCGCCGACGGCGGCTTTACGCTGGATAACTTCGTGCAGATGGGGGGCTATACGGAGGTGTTCCTCCGGTCCTTCAAGCTGGCCATCATCGCCACGGTGATTTGTCTGCTGATCGGCTACCCGGTGTCCTATCTCATGAGCCGGGAGGGCGCCTCCTTTCAGCGGACGGCCATGGTGCTCATTATGCTGCCCATGTGGATGAACTTCCTGCTGCGGACCTATTCGTGGATGACCATTCTGGAAAACAACGGTCTTTTGAACCAGCTGTTCCAGAAGATCGGCCTCATCAGCCTCTATAATCACATCTTCGGCACCAACTTGGAGTATTTCTCCATGATGAATACCCAGGGGGCTGTGGTGCTGGGCATGGTGTATAACTATCTGCCCTTCATGATCCTGCCCATCTATTCCGTCATCATCAAGCTGGATCACTCCCTGCTGGAGGCCGCCCGTGATCTGGGGGCCGGCAGCCTGACGGTGTTCCGCCGGGTGATCCTGCCCCTGTCCCTGCCGGGCGTGGTGTCGGGCATCACCATGGTGTTCGTGCCGTCGGTGTCCACCTTCGCCATCAGCCGGATGCTGGGCGGCGGCACGGAGCTGCTGCTGGGCGACCTCATTGAGCGGCAGTTTCTGGGGGGGGCCTACAACCCCCAGCTGGGCGCCGCCATTTCGCTGGTGATGATGATTATTGTGCTGGTGTGTATGCTGGTGATGAATCGCTTCGGTGAGGGCGAGGAACAGGCGGTGAAGCTATGAGCCGCACCCAGAATCGCTTTGGCGACCGGCTGCTGATGGCGCTGGTGTTCCTGTTTCTCTATGCCCCCATCATCATCCTGATCGTCTTTTCCTTCAACGCCGGCACCAGCTCCAGCGTGTGGAAGGGCTTCTCCCTGAAGTGGTACGAGTCCCTTCTCTCCAACCGGCTCATTATGAACAGCGTCTATACCACGCTGCTGGTGTCGCTGCTGTCCACCATCGTGGCGTCCATCGCCGGCACCTTCGCCGCCATCGGCCTGTACGCCATGAGCCGCCGCCGTCGTGCGGCGGTGAACGCCGTCAACAACATCCCCATGATGAATGCGGATATCGTCACCGGCGTCAGCCTGTGCCTGCTGTTCGTGGTGTTCTTCAACGGCTGGGGCGCCTTCGCCGGGTGGATGAATTCGTGGCAGTCGCTGGTGGTGCTGCCGGAGCGCCTGACCATGGGCTTCGGTACGCTGCTGCTGGCCCATATCTGCTTCAATATCCCCTATGTGATCCTGTCCGTGGGACCCAAGCTGCGCCAGATGGACCGCAACCTCATCGATGCGGCGCAGGACTTGGGCTGCACGTGGATGCAGGCCTTCTGGCGTGTGGTGATCCCGGAGATCAGGCCCGGCATCGTCTCCGGCGCTCTGACGGCCTTCACCATGTCTGTGGATGACTTCATCATCAGCTACTTCACCGCCGGTACCAGCTCCTCCACGCTGGCCATGACCATCTACGGCATGACCAAGAAGCGGGTCAGCCCGGAGATCAACGCCATCTCCACCCTGCTGTTCGTGACGGTGCTGGTGCTGCTGGCCGTCGTGAACCTGCGGGAGAGCCGTGCCGACCACCGCCTGAAATCGGAGCACCACACCGCCTCAGCGGCCCCCCACCCCAACCGCAGCAAGCTCCATAAGACTCTGCGCCGTGTGGGGGCGGGACTGGCAGCCTGCGTGCTGGTGGTGACGCTGATCGTCACCGGCCGCTCCGCCCGGTCCGACCGGGTGGTGAACGTGTGCTCCTGGGGCGAGTATATCGACGAGAGCCTCATCACCCAGTTTGAGGAGGAGACCGGCATCCGGGTCAACTACCAGACGGCGGAGAGCAACGAGGCCCTGTACTCCCTCATCAAAATGGGAGGCGCCGACTTCGATGTCATCGTCCCCTCGGACTATATGATCGCCCGGCTCATTGACGAGGATATGCTGGCGGAGCTGGATTACAGCCACATCCCCAACTTTGACCTCATTGCCGATACCTATAAGAACCTCAGCTACGACCCGGAGAACCGGTACACCGTCCCCTACACCTGGGGTACGCTGGGCATCATCTACAACACCACCATGGTCTCTCAGCCCATCACCAGCTGGAGCGCCATGTTCGACCCCCAGTACGCCGGACAGGTGCTGATGATCAACAACTCCCGTGACGCCCTGGCGGCGGCCCTGCTGTATCTGGGATACAGCATCAATACCACCGACGAGAGCCAGCTGGAGGAGGCCTTTGCCCTGCTGAAGCAGGCCAAGGACAGCGGCGTGTATCAGGCCTTCGTCATGGACGAGGTGTTCCAGAAGATGGAGGGCGGCAATGCCGCCGTGGCTATGTATTACGCCGGCGACTACCTGACCATGCTGGAGAATAACGAGGACCTGGCCTTCGTCATCCCGGAGGAGGGCAGCAACTGGTTCGTGGATGCCATGTGCGTCCTGAAGAGCAGCCAGCATATGTCCGAGGCGGAGGAGTGGATCAACTTCATCGCATCTACAAAGGCCAATCTGGCCAACATGGACTACATCTGGTACGCCTCCCCCAACGGCGAGGCATTGGAGGAGTACCCGGCCTACTATGAGGAGGTCAACGAGGAGCCGCTGGACCCGGAGATCTACGAGGTCATGGCCCCCTCGGAGGAGGTGCTCCACCGCTGCGAGATCTATGAGAATCTCCCCACGGAGACTCTGCGTCTGTATGACCGACTCTGGACCCGGCTGGGTGTGTAGGAGGAATGGAAGCTGCCGATGTAAAATATCGGTTCAGGCGTATTGACGTAAAATCGAATCAGCCCCCCGGCCGGATGTCCATCCGGCCGGGGGGCTTTACCGGTCGTGACGGAGAGCATCCAATTTGGGAAAAACGCTTGTCAGTCCGGGAAAAATCCGGTATAATAATGCGTCAGGAAAGCGTCAGATATCTGTCCACTGGACAGAGAAATGTCAAGCTGACGGAAGAATTACAGAACGGAGTGGAAAAATATGAAAGCCATCGTGACCGTGGTAGGAAAAGATCAGGTGGGCATCATTGCCGGTGTGTGCGGCACACTGGCCCAGCATGGGGTCAACGTGCTGGAGATCAGCCAGACCATCATGGAGGGGTGCTTTACCATGATGATGGTGGTGGATCTGGCAGGGTGCCAGGGCTCCTTCGAGCAGCTGCGGACCGACATCACCGCCTACGGCGAGACCCGTGATCTGTCTCTGCGTATCCAGCGGGAGGACATCTTCGACGCAATGCACAAGCTGTAAGAGGGGGAGCCATGCTGAGTATACATCACATTTTTGATACCATCGACATGATCGATAAGCGCCATCTGGATATCCGCACCATCACCATGGGTATCTCCCTGCTGGACTGCGTCAGTGAGGATCCCAAGCGCTGCTGCGAGAAAATCTATGACAAGATCTGCCGCCGGGCGCAGCATCTGGTGCGGACGGGCGAGGAGATCCAGGGGGAGTTCGGTATTCCCATCGTCAACAAGCGCATCTCCGTGACCCCCATGGCACTGGTGGCCGGCGGCTGCGACACGGAGGACTACGTTCCCTTTGCCCACGCGATGGACCGGGCCGCCAAGACCTGCGGCGTGGACTTCATCGGCGGCTACTCGGCGCTGGTGCAGAAGGGCTTTGCCCACGGCGACGAGCTGCTGCTGCGGGCCATTCCACAGGCGCTGGCGGAGACGGATATCGTCTGCTCCAGTATCAATGTGGGCTCCACCAAGGCGGGCATCAACATGGACGCCGTGGCCCGCATGGGTCGCATCATCAAGGAGACGGCCCATCTGACCCGTGACACCGATGGGCTGGGCTGCGCCAAGCTGGTGGTGTTCTGCAACGCCGTGGAGGATAACCCCTTTATGGCCGGGGCCTTCCATGGGGTGGGTGAGGCCGACAGCGTCATCAATGTGGGCGTCTCCGGCCCCGGCGTGGTACACCACGCCTTGCAGTCCTGCAAGGACCAGCCCTTTGACGTGGTGGCGGAGACCATCAAAAAGACGGCTTTCCAGATCACCCGTGTGGGCCAGATGGTGGCCACCGAGGCCTCCCGGCGGCTGGATACTCCCTTCGGCATCGTAGACCTGTCGCTGGCGCCCACCCCCGCCATCGGAGACAGCGTGGCCCGGATCCTGGAGGAGATGGGGCTGTCCGTCTGCGGCACCCACGGCACCACGGCGGCGCTGGCGCTGCTGAACGACGCCGTGAAGAAGGGCGGCGTCATGGCGTCCTCTCATGTGGGCGGACTGTCCGGCGCCTTTATCCCGGTGTCGGAGGACGAGGGCATGATCGCCGCCGCTCTGGACGGTACCCTGACGCTGGATAAGCTGGAGGCCATGACCTGCGTATGCTCCGTGGGGCTGGATATGATCGCCGTGCCCGGCAGCACCACCGCCGAAACCATCTCCGCCATCATCGCTGACGAGGCGGCGGTGGGCATGGTCAACAGCAAGACCACCGCTGTCCGTATCATCCCCGTGGAGGGGAAGGATGTGGGTGACATGGTGGAACTGGGCGGCCTGTTGGGTTCTGCGCCGGTGATGCCGGTCCATGAAGCCGCCAGCACGGATTTCATCGCCCGTGGCGGCCGCATCCCCGCTCCGCTGCAGAGCCTGAAGAACTGAGAAGCGGCAGATTGCCGTGAAAAAGGAGCCTTGCGTGCGCCACCATGTGGCGGCTGTCGGCAATCGAAATCATAAGAAAATGTAAAAAAGCCAGTCAGCGATTTGTGACGGGCGGATAACGAAGTTTTTATGCAGGATACGGTGCAGCCTATGAAAAGGGGCTGCACCGTGTTCTGCTCTATGCAGAAAATTTGAACTGCTGCGGGTTTTGACGGATCTCCTCTACACGGTCAAACAGTTCCTCGGAGATGATCGGCTCCTGCATATTCAAAATGATTTGCTGCTCCTCTACGGGGTTGTAGATCTTCTTGCGAACTTTGAAGCTGACCGTTGTACTTTTGAAGTTTACAGCGCACCCGGTGTACGGCCTATTTTCAAGAATGTGCTTTACAGCTGCCCATAGATACGGATTTACCGGGATTGGGTTGCGGGTGGCCCTGCCTGCGCTGGCATAATATGCCGTAGGGGTGAGAATTTACAAGCCGTTCATAGGTGGACAACCACCCGTGAACGGCTTGTATGGAAACTAAACCCATAAGGGATCCAAGCAAATTCATCTTGCCCTGCGAAGTTCTGTCAAATGCAGATGATCTGACAATACGATCATGGCTCACACGCAGTTTTCGACTCCGAATATCAGCCCGTATCTATATGAGGACGGAAATTGCAGCGGCTTTTGAAAAGAAGATTGCTTTTTTCTGCCCAAAGCGCTATGATCGGTATATACCGAAAACGAGGGGGCGTATCCATGCCAAGACCGCCACGATGCCGCCGGATTTGCGGCGCACCGCAAGTTGATACCTTCTGCCCTAACGGGTGCGAGGATGCCGAGCCGATCCTGCTGACGCTGGACGAGTACGAGGCCATTCGGCTGGTTGACTTGGAGCAGAAAACCCACGAGCAGTGTGCCGCACAAATGGACATTTCCCGCTCCACCGTGCAGGAGATTTACGAAAGCGCACGACGCAAGATCGCAGCGTATCTTGTCCACGGGAAACCGCTGCACATCACCGGGGGAAACTACCGCATCTGCGGAGGACAGGAGGCAGCCCACTGCGGCCGCTGCTGCCGGATGCAGAGAGCCAACACGGAAAAAACAGGTAAAAATTGTAAAGGAGATTCCATGATGAAAATTGCAGTTACCTATGAAAACGGTCAGATTTTTCAGCATTTCGGCCACACCGAACAGTTCAAGCTTTATGAAGCTGCGGACGGTAAGATCACTCATGCGGAAGTCGTTGACACCAACGGTAGCGGTCACGGCGCACTGGCAGGCTTCCTGATGCAGCACGGCGTGGACACTTTGATCTGCGGGGGCATCGGCGGCGGTGCGCAGGCAGCACTGGCCGAAGCGGGCATCAAGCTCTACGGCGGTGTCAGCGGGGACGCTGATGCGGCGGTGAGCGCATTGCTCAGCGGAAATCTGGGCTACGATCCCAACGTCCACTGTGACCACCATGACCATGCGCACGGCGAAGCTGGTCACACCTGCGGTGACCACGGCTGCGGTAAGCATAGCTGCCACTGATATGGAACGCACACTGGCTTTGAAGCGTAATCAGGTCATCTTGGACGAGAGCTTCATTCGATCCGGCAACGTGCAGCGGCTCTGCGCCAAGCTGCAAAGGCGCAAAACTGATGGACGGCAAGGTCTTCAAGGGCAGTGACAGGCATCAGGAGCTTGCGGCGTGGGTTGATGGACTTGGACTTTGAGGGGCAGACAAATCGGAATTTTTGGAGGAGAACTTTTGACATGCATATTATTCAAATAGCAAATGATGAGGATAAAAAGAGAATAACCAGAAATATATTGGAAGAACTGTCTGAATGGTTTGGAATCCCTGAGGCACGAGAAGAATATATCCGCGACAGCGCAGGGAAAGTCTTCTTTTGTGCCATGGAAAACGAAAAAGACTTGGGATTTTTGTATCTCAAAGAAACGGGAAAAGATACAGTTGAGCTTGCGGTTATGGGTGTCTTAGAAGAATATCACCGTAAGGGAATCGGAAAAGAACTTTTTAACCGTGCGAAAAAGGCTGCAAAAGAAATGGGTTATTCATTTATACAGGTCAAAACTGTTCAAATGGGGAAATATAAATCCTATGACGATACAAATCGGTTTTACCTTTCTATCGGTTTTAAGGAGTTTGAAGTATTTCCTACATTATGGGATGAATGGAATCCCTGCCAAATCTATGTGATGGGAATATGACAAGTTCCAGTTTAACGAACAGAAGCTGATGATCGCATAAAGATCCTATATGAACTTTCTTGGCTATGGGAAACGCTGGGCATTGCGCTTTTGACTGCAGACGAATGACCCTCTTCAACGCCGCCTGCCGGGATGGCTTCCGGTATCGGAGTGTGTTTCCTCAGTCCAGGATTCTTCCGTCGGTGGAGATGGTCACCACCTGCCACGGAATAAATTTTCCGCTCTGCTGCAATGCTGTCTTTGCGGCGTGTTCCAGCCCGCCGCAGCAGGGGACCTCCATCCGCACGATGGTCACGCTCTGGATGTCGTTGCTGCGGATGATCTCCGTCAGCTTCTCGGAGTAATCCACGCCGTCCAGCTTCGGGCAGCCCACCAGCGTGATATGCCCCTTGATGAACCGCTCATGGAAGGCGGCGTAGGCGTAGGCCGTGCAGTCGGCGGCAATGAGCAGCTTGGCCCCGTCAAAATACGGCGCCCGCACCGGGACCAGCTTGATCTGCACCGGCCACTGGGACAGCCGGCTGACCGGTTCGGCGCAGACGGTCTCCGCCTGCCGGGTCTCCGTGTGCCGGATGCTTCTGGACTGGCTCCCCGGACATCCGCAGGGCAGGGGAGTGCCCTCCTTCCGCATCTTTTCCTGCATCTTCTTCTGCTTATTGGCCAGCACCGCCTGCTCGTCATAGGCGGCTGCCTCCCGTTCCACAAAGGAGATGGCCCCGGTGGGACAGGCAGGCAGACAGTCCCCCAGCCCGTCGCAGTAGTCGTCCCGCATCAGTTGGGCCTTGCCCTCTACCATGGCGATGGCCCCCTCGTGACAGGCCTCGGCGCAGGCGCCGCAGCCGTTGCATTTCTCCCGGTCGATTTCAATGATCCTTCTTTTCATGATCGTGCCTCCTTGTTTTTTTGACCTGATTATAGTAGAATAAAATCAACAAGTCGGTTGAATTTTCAACGAAAGAGGATTTTTTATGAAAGAATTTTTCCCGGTGCTCCGTTCTTCTCAGCTTTTCTCCGGTGTCTCGGAGGAGGAACTCACCGCCATGCTCACCTGTCTGGGAGCAGAAAAGCGGAGCTTTCCCAAGGAGGCCTTTCTGCTGCGCTCCGGAGATACGGCGGAGTCCATCGGTCTGGTGCTGTCCGGCAGCGTGCTGGTCATTCAGGAGGATATCTGGGGCAACCGCAATATCCTCTCCAAGGCGGGGCCGGGCCAGACCTTCGCTGCCGCCTATGCCTGCGCTCCCGGCTCGGTGCTGAACGTCAGTGTGGTGGCGGAGACGCCCGTCACGGTGCTGCTCATGAACGTCAAGCGCATCCTGAACGTCTGCCCCTCCGCCTGCACCCACCACAGCCGGATCATCCGCAACCTGCTGGGGGAGCTGGCGGAAAAGAACCTGCGCTTTGGCGAAAAGCTCACCCACATGGGCCAGCGCACCACACGGGCCAAGCTCATGTCCTACTTCTCCGCCGAGGCCCAGCGGCTGGGGACGTATGAGTTTGACGTCCCCTTCTCCCGTCAGCAGCTGGCGGATTATCTGGCGGTGGAGCGCAGCGGCCTGTCGCTGGAGCTGGGGAAAATGAAAAAGGACGGCCTTCTGGATTTCCATAAAAGTCATTTCGTCCTGAAGGTATAGTTTTTTACCGGGGCTTCCCCACAAGAGGATGTCTCTTTTCCCGCATAGATATGCTGAAGACCCCCAGCGGAGGCTCTGCCTCCGCTGGGGGTCACATTTTTCTATTGCAGCAGCCCATCATGGGGAGCTTACGCATCCAGCTCCTCCAGTGCAGCACGAATGCGGGCGTACTCCTGCCGGACGGGGATCAGCAGCTCACGGGCCTGCTGGGGGATGGTATCTGCGCCCCGCAGCGCCTCCGTCAGCTGGGAACAGGCAGCAGCCAATTTGGTCAGACTCAGATTCAGGGCAATGCCCTTCAGGGTGTGTGCGGCCCGGAAGGCATCGTTGGCCCGCCCGTCGGCCATGGCCGTCTCCAGCAGCATCATGCTGCCGTCACGGGGCAGCATCCGCAGGAATTTCCCCACGAACATCTCATTCTGCAGGCGCTCCATGGCGTCCTCATAGTTGCCGTCCACGGCCGCGTAAAACTCATTCAGCTTCATTGGCATCCTCCTCATAGACCACCACGCAGTCCTTTTTGATTTTGGCTTCATAAAGGGCGGTATCCGCCTGTAAGATCAGGTCCCGCACCCGCCCCTGCCCGTGGACGCCGCCCGCGCTGATGGTCAGGTGCAGCTCGGGAAATTCCGGCAGCTTCAGCTCCCGCACGGCGCAGCACAGAACCTCCAGCTTCTGGTGCAGCACGGCACGGGGCAGACTCTGAAACAGCAGAAAAAATTCGTCGCCGCCGTAGCGTACCAGTGCATCGCTGCTCCGCAGCAGGGAGCGCATCGTCTGGGCCACGCGATACAGGGCGGCATCACCGGCAGCGTGGCCGAAGCGGTCATTGACCTGCTTGAAGTTGTCCACGTCGATCATAGCCACAGCATATTCGCCGCTGAGCTCCCGCAGCTGCTCGTCATAGTAGCGCCGATTAAAGACTTGGGTGGCCGAGTCCATGTATACCTGCCGGTTCCGCATCAGCAGTTGGTTCAGCAGGTGCTCCTCCTGTCCGCCGGGGCTACTGTCCAGCCGGATGGGATTCATGCACTCCAGTGAATACGGGGTCCCGTCCACCTCGATGCAGACGGCGATGATGTAGTACATATCCTTGCCGATGGACTCCACCTTGTTTTGTATCTGCCGGGTACGCACGGCATCCTGCGAGATACACCGCTCACAGCGCTGCTTGTTGCACCACAGGGCATAGCAGTGGTCGTTCTCCCGGACGCTGGGTCCGTCCGGCCCCGGTGTCACCTGCATACAGATGCCGGGATCCACCAGCCGCACCGTCTCGAACAGTGGCTGATAGGTGTGGAACAGATGGGACAGCTGATGGTGAGTGATGCGGATCACGCCGTTGCTGGCCGATATCGGCAGGGGAGGCTGCGACAGGGTCTGAGGCGTTTCGGCGTGCTGTATCTCCGCCTGCAGCTGCTCGATGCACTGGCTGCGGTTCTCAATGTCGGTGACTTTCCCCAGCAGAGCGGCGCAGCGCCTCTGCTTCCGGGCAGACCACGTGATCTGCACCGATAGCTGACACCGGCGCAGTCGCCCCCGCAGCCGCAATTTCGTGGTCAGATCCAGCCGTGTCTCCTCCAGCGTCAGGCCCTCCAACTGCCGTTCAAGGCCCTCTGTCAGCTCCTTGCCCAGATACATCTGTAACGTCGGGCTTTGCAGCGGCTCCAGTATCACCGACGGCAGACCCGTCTGCTCCGCCAGTCCACGGGACAGGTGCAGGGAGGAGGGCTGGGCAGTATAGTCGAACCACAGCTCATCGCTGAGGGAGGTAAAGAAGTCCTGCTTGGTGTAGGCATCCTCCAGCTGCTGGGTCATCCGTGCAGCGGCCAGATCCTGTCCTTTATACAGCTCCTCCACCACCCGCCGCAGGGGCGCCACCGTCTGCCCGGCGTCCTTCATGCCCTGCTTGGCAGTGTCGGACACGTCGTCCAGACAGCGCAGCAGCAGGGGATTGTAGCTGCCGCACTCGCCGTTGTGGATCATCTCAATGGCCTTCTCGTGGGAAAGAGCCTGCTTGTAGCTGCGCTTGCTGGTCAGGGCATCATAGGCATCCGCCAGCGACACCACCTGTGCGGCGATGGGGATGTGATCCCCGGACAGTCCGTCGGGATACCCCTCGCCGTTCCAGCGCTCATGGTGCCACCGGCAGATCTCAATGGCGTACTTCACCAGCTTCTCGTTGCGGTGCATGGGCAGCTCCGACAGGATCTGCGCCCCCAGCTTAGTGTGGGTCTTGATGATGGCGAACTCCTCGTCCGTCAGCTTGCCGGGCTTTTGCAGGATATCCTCCGGCACCAGCAGCTTCCCGATATCGTGCAGACCCGACGCCGTGCAGATGAGGTCCACATCCTCCGGGGCCAGGGAGTACTGCTCCGTCACCGCCAGCAGCCGCCGCAGCAGAAGACCCGTCAGGTACTCCACACCGGACATATGGCTGCCGCCCTCGCCGTTGCGGTATTCCACGGCGAAGTTCAGGATGGACAGCATCACCTCGCTGCTCTTCTCCTGCCGGTAGACCCGGCTGGTGAGGATGTCCATCATCTCCTGCCTCCGGGTGTGGAGCAGGATGGTGTTGATGATGCGCCGCCGCACCACCGTGGCGGAGAAGGGGCGGTTGATGTAGTCCGCCGCTCCCAGCTCAAAGGCCTGATCGATGTAGCTGCTGCTCGTCTCGGCGGAGATCATCACCGTCGGCACATCCTCCAGCCACTGGCGCTGCTTCATCTCCTCCAGCACCTGAAACCCGTCCATCCCCGGCATAACGACGTCCAGCAGCAGAGCCGACAGGTCCTTGCGATAGATCTGCAATGCGGCGAGAGCCTCCTTGCCGTCGGAGACCTCCATGATTTCGAAATCCTGCTCCAGCATATTGGCCAGAATGGCCCGGTTCATCTCCGAATCGTCTGCGATCAGCAGCTTTTTCCGTTCCATAGTATCCTCCTGCGGGCCCGTCGGGGTATCCGTAAAACATTCAGCTCATTATACACCGCAATGTCTGGAAAAGGCAATGGTTTCTTCCAGAAAATAACAGGGAAAACGAAAAAAGACAAAAGCTTCCGGTTTCCCACCTGAGGAAAACGCCAAGGGGAAGCCGGCGGTCAGAAAGAGGGCCGCCGTCCCTCTGGACAGCGGCCCTCTTTCTGACCGTTTATCTGACGAAAAAGGCTTGTGCGGCAGATGTTTTTACTTACCCCACCAGCTTGAACAGCAGCACCACGGCTCCCAGCACCACCAGCACCACGCCGGTGGCCCGGTTCAGGGTCTTGGGCTCGGCCTTGTTGGCGAACACGGCGGCGATGCGGGCCCACAGCAGGGTGAATACGACGCACAGCGCAAATACCGTCCAGTCCGGCGCTCCGCCGATGGCGAAGTGGGACACAGCACCGGTGAGTGCGGTGAAGGCCATGATGAATACGCTGGTGCCAACGGCAGTCTTCAGCTCATACCCCAGCACGGAGGTGAGGATCAGCAGCATCATCATGCCGCCGCCGGCCCCGACGAAGCCGCAGATGAAGCCGACGATCACGCCGCACACCACCGACTGCACCGCCCGCTTCTTGGCGCTGATGCTCTGCATGGCCTCTTTGGTGGTCATCACCGGCCGGAGGATGAACTTCACACCCAGCAGGAAGGTCATTACCACGGAAAAGCTCCCCATGGTGGCCGAGGGGACGATACTGGCGATGTAGCTGCCCACCACGGTAAAGGCCAGCACACTGGCCATCATAATAAGCCCATTGCGAATGTCCAGATTTTTGTTCTTCCCGTAGGTATAGGCAGATACGGCGCTGGCCAGCACGTCCGAGGACAGGGCGATGCCCACCGCCAGATACGGGTCCATGCCCAGAAAGGTGATGAGCATGGGACTGATGACGGCGGCGGCGCTCATCCCAGCGAAGCCGGTGCCAAGACCGGCCCCCATCCCGGCGAAAAAGCAGACGAGTACAGTGATCAAAATGTGCATGGAAACCTCCCGAATTGCGAAACATACAAGCGATACGCCCCATTGTAAAACACTCTCCGGCAAAGTCAACGGGGAAGATTTTCCGGTGTATTAGAAAATAGACAAAACCTGCTTCTGTGAAGAATTTCTCCCCGGCGGTTCCGCCGGGGAGAAGCACGTCAAACCTTGTAAATGGTGTCCTGCTTGCCGAAGGCGTTCAGGGCCTGCACCACGGTGCTCTCGGACTCCTGCGTGTAGGGCAGCAGCACCAGCATGGGCTGGTGGAAGGTCAGCACAATGACCTCCCGGCTGATGATGCAGCAGTCCCACTGCTCCCAAGTGAACCGCTCCGTGTGGTCGGAGGCGTTCCACTCCCGGATACCGGAGGCGGTGAAGGTGACGGTGCCGTCGGGGTGGTTGCCCTCCCGGAACTGCGTCCAGGACTTGCGATAGCCCATGCGGCCTGCCTGATAGGTCCAGAAGGTCACCAGCGACATCACCAGACACAGGAAGAACAGCACCTTCAGCTTGGCATGCAAGGCCCAGACCAGCACAGCGGTCAGCGCCGTCAGCACCGCAAAGGCGATGCACTGGAACAGCAGGCGGCGGCAGGTCTCCGTGAAGGGCTTGACCTTGACGGTCCCGCCCCGCTTCAGGATGCTGCGGCGGCCCGCCAGCCCCTGCGCCACGTCAAACAGCCTTGCCGGATCCTCCGGCAGGTGATAGTGCAGCTCAAAAAACTGGGACATGGCGCTTAACCCTGCTGCAGCGCCTGCTCCAGCGCTGTGGCCAGCTGATCGGGACAGGAGGTGGGCTTGAAGCCGCACTGGATGCCCCTCATCCGGCGGATGGCCTCCTGAGCGTCCATGCCCACCACCAGACGGCTGATGCCCTGCAGGTTGCCGTTGCAGCCGCCCTCCACCCGGACGGCCTGAATGGTGTGGTCGTCGTTCAGCTCCACCGTCATCTTCCGGGAACAGACGCCCTTGGGGATATACGTATAGGTCATAGTGAAAAACTCCTTTGTGAATTGGTATCTGAACATCCTATTTTAGCAGATCCTGCGGAAAACTGCAAGCCCTCTCAGCTGTTGCGGGAGCATTTTTCGGCGTCGATGGCCAGCACTACCATCAGGGCGCACAGTCCATCCCGCCCGTCGGCCACGTCGATGACGTAGGTATCCGTCCAGTGGAGCAGCTCCTTGGAGATGGCCGCCACCTGCCGCTGCCCGTCTGTGATCTCGTACTCCCAGCCCATGAAGTCCCCCTGCACCTGCCAGCCGTTGCAGTTCAGCGTAAACAGTGGGCGCACGATGGTGAACTCCTTGCAGATGGTGCTGATGCAGGCGTCTCCCAGATACAGGTCGAACTTCGGCAGGAACGTCAGTACCCGCTGCTTCACCGTGGCGATGTGCCGCCCGTCTGCGTCCAGAATGTGCAGACAGTGACCCCAGGCCAGCTGCCCCTCCACCGTATACACCACATCGCCGGTGTCGTAGTCATAGATATCGTAGCTGTCAAACCACGAGAAAAAGCGCTGCTTGAAATAGAGCTTCATGTGTTGCACCTCCTTATATGACCTCAGTATACTGCAGTACCACCTGAAACACAAGGGTGTATAGCCCGCTCTCCACCGGCGCAGACTAAGGCGGAAGAAAAGGAGGCGCAGCCATGAACACAGAACCCACCAAGCCCGCACAAGAGGAAGAGGAGGACAGCCGGGTCCGCCAGATCGTGGACCTTGGATCCTCCGTGGTGACCAACGACCACGGCACCGTCCACTGCCTTACCGTCATCGGTCAGATCGAGGGCCACGGGCAGGCCCCCTCCGGAACAAAGACCACCAAATATGAACACGTCCTGCCTCTGCTGGCCTCCATCGAGGAGTCTCAGGAGGTGGACGGCCTGTTGGTGCTGCTGCACACCATGGGCGGCGATGTGGAGGCGGGGCTGGCCATGGCGGAGATGATCGCCGGCATGACCAAGCCCACGGTGACGCTGGTATTGGGCGGCGGCCACTCCATCGGCATCCCGCTGGCGGTGGCCGGCAAGGTGACGCTGATGGCCCCCTCGGCCTCCATGACCATCCACCCCATCCGGATGTCCGGTTTGATGATCGCCGCTCCTCAGACCTACCACTATTTCGAGCGCCTGCAGGATCGTATCACCCGCTTTGTGGCGGCTCACTCCCATATCACCGAGGAGCGCTTCCGCCAGCTGATGCTCTCCAGCGGCGATATGGCCAACGACGTGGGCAGCATCGTCTACGGGGAGGAGGCCGTGGCCGAGGGCCTTATGGACCGGGTGGGGACTCTCTCCGATGCGCTGAACGCCCTGTACCGGCAGATGGAGCAGTGACCCCGCAAGCGCTGCACCATGCAGTTGCCCGCAGCCCCAGCCGCCGCAGCCACAGGCCGCAGCGGCCTGCAGCGCCTGCGACCTTTGACACCTGTACGCCGTTTCGCCCCAACACAAAAAAGGCGGGGCCGGACAACTTGTCCGGCCCCGCCTTTTGCTGCGTATTCGTGTGCGCTTATTTCTTCTCGCCGTGCCGCACGGCGTGGGCGCAGATGGCGGCAAAGGTCTCGTCGCTGATGTCGTGCTCGATCTTGCAGGCGTCCTCCTCCGCCACCTTGGGGTCCACCCCCAGAGTGATGAGGAAGCGGGTCAGAGTGTGGTGCCGGTCCAGCATACTGGCGGCAATGGCCATGCCGGAGTCCGTCAGGGTGATGAACCCCTCCCGGTCCATGGTGATATAGCCGTTTTCCCGCAGCCGCTTGGTGGCGTAGCTGACACTGGGCTTGGTGACACCCAAATGCTCCGCCACGTCGATGGAACGGATATAGCCGTGCTCCTGCTGCATCATCAGCATGGACTCCAGATAGTCCTGAGAGGATTTCTGTATCTTCATGGCAAACTGCACCAACCTTTTTCGGATATTTCTTATAGGTTAACACAGACTAACCAAAAATGCAAGGAGAGAAAAAAATTTTCCAAATTCCCTTGACAAAGTAGGTTAGAGCGGTTAAACTTAGGCGATGGTTAGGGCGACTTAACTTTAATTTTGGCACAGAGGTTAGCAGGTGCTAACCGTTTGGTTGGGAGGAATGATGTGATGATGCCTTTGGCACTGGCCAACCCCGGCGAGGAGAATCTCATTCGGAAGGTGGGCGGAAGCCCGGAAGTAAAGAAGCATCTGGAGGATCTGGGCTTTGTAGCCGGCGGTACGGCTACGGTGGTGGCTACGCTGGGCGGCAATATCATCGTGAAGATCAAGGAATCCCGTATCGCCATCAGTGAAGAGATGGCACGGAAGATCATGATTTGACAAAAAAAGGAGAGAAAAGTATGAAAACACTGCGTGAGGTCAAGATCGGCGAGACCGTCAAGGTGGTAAAGCTCCACGGCGAGGGTCCTGTCAAGCGCCGCATCATGGACATGGGTATCACCCGCGGCACCGAGGTATTCGTCCGCAAGGTAGCCCCTCTGGGCGATCCCATGGAGGTCACCGTCCGTGGCTATGAGCTGAGCCTGCGAAAGGCCGACACCGAAATGATCGAGGTCGAGTAAGCTCCCCCAATTTGTTAGTGATAAGTTAGAGAAATCAAACCAAAAGGAGCAAGCATCAATGGAGAAGCAGATCAAAATTGCCCTGGCGGGCAACCCGAACTGCGGTAAGACTACGCTGTTCAATGCGTTGACGGGTTCTAACCAGTTTGTTGGTAACTGGCCCGGTGTTACCGTGGAGAAGAAGGAAGGCAAGCTGAAGAAGCACGAGGATGTGGTCATCATGGACCTGCCCGGCATCTACTCCCTGTCTCCCTACACGCTGGAGGAGGTGGTGGCTCGTAACTATCTGATCGGTGAGCGGCCCGACGCCATCCTCAACATCATCGACGGCACCAATCTGGAGCGTAACCTCTACCTGACCACCCAGCTTACCGAGCTGGGCATCCCCGTGGTCATCGCCATCAACATGATGGATGTGGTCCGCAAGAACGGCGACCAGATCAACACCGGGGAGCTGTCCCGTGAGCTGGGCTGCCAGGTGGTGGAGATCTCCGCCCTGAAGGGTACCGGTGTCATGGAGGCCGCCGAGGCCGCCGTGGAGGCTGCCAAGAACGGCAAGACCATCCCCATGCACACCTTCTCCGGCCCCGTGGAGCATACCATTGCCCACATCGAGGAGGCCGCCGTACATACCATGCCCGAGGAACAGCAGCGCTGGTACGCCATCAAGATCTTCGAGCGTGATGACAAGGTGCTGGAAAAGCTCAGCATCCCCGCCGACGTGATGCAGCACATCGAAACGGACATTCAGGCCGCCGAGAAGGAGCTGGATGACGATGCCGAGAGCATCATCACCAACGAGCGCTATGTCTACATTGCCGAGATCATCAAGGGCTGCTACAAGCAGAAACGCAAGGGTCAGCTCTCCGCCTCCGATAAGATCGACCAGATCGTCACCAACCGCTGGCTGGGCCTGCCCATCTTCGCTCTGGTGATGTTCCTTGTGTACTGGATCGCCATGGTGGCCGTGGGCGCCCCCGCTACCGACTGGGCCAACGACGGCCTGTTCGGCGACGGCTGGCACCTGCTGGGTATCGGCTCCAAGGCCTATAACGAGGTCAACGACGAGTATACCGCATCCCTGCAGGCTGTGGAGGCCTTTCTGGGCATCGAGATCGACCCCGAGGCCGATGACTTTGATCCCTCTGCCGTCACTGCTCAGATGAACGGCTTCACCGCCAACAGCAACACCACCGCCACCGTGGACGTGGAGGATGAGGAGACGCTGGCCATCAACACCATGACCGCCTACTACGACACCATCCCCGAGGGTGCCGACAAGGACAGCACCGTGGGTGTCACCTATGTGGACGCCGTGGCCTACCTCAACAAGAACGGCTTTGACGCCCCCGATCCCGCCGACTACGGCGTGTGGGTCCCCGGCGTGCCTGTTCTGGTGGAGAGCGGTCTGGAGTCTGCCGGCGTAGCCGACTGGCTCAGCGGCCTGATCCTTGACGGTATCGTGGCCGGTGTGGGCGCCGTGCTGGGCTTCGTGCCTCAGATGCTGGTGCTGTTCCTGATGCTGGCCTTCCTGGAGGCCTGCGGCTATATGGCCCGTATCGCCTTCGTTCTGGACCGTGTGTTCCGCAAGTTCGGCCTGTCCGGTAAGTCCTTCATCCCCATGCTCATCGGCGTGGGCTGCGGCGTACCCGGCATCATGGCCTCCCGTACCATCGAGAATGAGCGTGACCGCCGCATGACCATCATGACCACCACGTTCATCCCCTGCGGCGCCAAGGTCCCCTTCATCGCCATGATCGCCGGCGCCATCTTCGGCGGCAGCGCATGGGTTTCCACCTCCGCTTACTTCATCGGCATGGCCGCCATCATCATCTCCGGCATCATGCTGAAAAAGACCAAGATGTTCGCCGGCGACCCCGCTCCCTTCGTCATGGAGCTGCCTGCCTACCACTGGCCCACTCTGGGCAACGTCCTGCGCTCCATGTGGGAGCGTGGCTGGTCCTTCATCAAGAAGGCCGGTACCATCATCCTGCTGTCCACCATTTTCGTGTGGTTCACCACCTACTTCGGCTGGGTGGACGGCACCTTCCGTATGCTGGATGAGTCCGAGATCGACTCCTCCATTCTGGCTGCCATCGGCGGCGCTATCTGCTGGATCTTCAAGCCTCTGGGCTGGGGCAACTGGCAGGCGACCGTGGCCTCCATCACCGGTCTGGTGGCTAAGGAGAACATCGTGGGTACGCTGGGTATCCTGTATGGCGGCGGCGACGGCACCGTGTACCAGAACATCGCTCAGGCCTTCACCGGCATCACCGGTTACAGCTTCCTGGTGTTCAACCTCCTGTGCGCTCCCTGCTTCGCCGCCATCGGCGCCATCAAGCGTGAGATGAACAACCACAAGTGGACTTGGTTCGCCATCGGCTATCAGTGCGGCTTCGCCTATCTCATCGGCCTGATGATCAACCAGTTCGGCAACGCCTTCACCGGCAGCCTGAACATCATCGGCCTTATCGCCGCTCTGGCTGCGCTGGCCCTGATCGTCTATATGCTGGTCCGCCCCTACAAGGAGGCCACCAAGCTCAGCGCCAAGGTGTAAGCACCTTATCCCAGCCTTTCACATGGATACGGAGGGCTCCGGCCGGCTACCCCCTCCTTCGGGAGACGAGGCCCACGCCGCCCCTTCGGACCCATGTCTGAAGATGCTGCAAGTATCTTGAATGTTCCAAGTATATCAGAAAAGGAGTGAGTTTCCATGCTGCAATGGATCAGCGAGAATGTAGGCACCATTTTGATTTGTATGGGACTGATCGTCATCGTAGCATTGATCGTCCGGAGCCTGATCCGGCAGAAGAAGCAGGGGAAGTCCTCCTGCGGGGCCGGATGCGCCCACTGCGCCATGCACGGCCAGTGCCATAAGGACTGACGGGCGCAGAAAATCCCATAAGGGAAGGGACACGGAAGCACCCCGTGTCCCTTCCCTTATGCTCTCTCCTGTATGCTGCGGGCGTCCCTCTCGGCGCAGGGCAATGGAGCGGGGCAGGAGAGGGCCTTTCCCACGGGAGAGACCCTCTGCTGATTCTAACAAGGGCGGATCACAGCCTGCAGGCGGCGCAGCATGGCCCGCAGGTGGCAGATAAAAGGCGGGACCCTTACGGGTCCCGCCTTTTCGCTTATGCGGTCATGCCTTGCGGCAGGTGGTCATGCGTCGGAAGTTATCCCCGGCGCTTCTTGCCCACCAGCAGAGCCGCACCGGCCATGGCCGTGATCCCCATCAGGGAGACCCACAGCACCAGACGGCTCTCGTCGCCGGTGGCGGGCTTGGTGGGATCGGTGGGCTGGTCGGGTTTACCGGGCTGATCGGGCTTGCCGGGATCCACGGGATTCAGCTCAGCGCCGCAGGTATCACACTTGCCGTCCTTGTCCGCATCCGTATGACCGGTGGCGGGGAGCACACGGGTCTCCGTCTCGCCGCAGGGGCAGGTGCGGGTCTCCACGCCGTCCCCGGTGCAGGTGGCGGGAGTGGTGACCTCCCACTCACCGAACTGGTGGGTGTGGGCGGTGCAGATGATGTCGGCACGGTTGCTGATGCGGATACGGGGCGCCATAGCGGTGCCGTCGGCCAGCACGAAGGTGTTGTCGTAGGAGGCCAGACCCGTGGCGGAGATCTCGCAGCCCGGCTCCAGATTCTTCACCTCGTCGTTGGGGCAGATGTAACCGTCGATGAACACACGGGACACCACACCGGCGCTGTCACGAACCAGAATGGTCTGCACCAGACCGTTGGCCATCTCGATGCCCACCACATAGCCCTTCAGGGTGATGAGCTGGCCCAGCACGGAGCCGTCGTTGACCTGGGTGGAGGTGACCTCTCTGGGGGTCACGGCCTCCCCCTCGCCCAGCTTGACGATGTCGGTGACGGCCAGCTGGTGCTCACCCTGATAGGAGCTGGTGGTGCCGGACACACGCACCCGGTCGCCGATCTTGAAGTCGCCGGCCACGGGGAAGCAGTTGATGCCGCCGGTCTCGTCCTGCACGTAGATGCAGTCGAAGAAGGCCGTCTCCTTGTCGTAGCCGGAGGCGTTGGAGGTGACCACGCCCTCGATGGTGTACTTGTAGCCGTCCTCGGTCTGGGCCTGCACCTCGGCGATGGGCGTGATCTGCACGGGGTTGATGAGCCGCAGCAGATTCTCGCAGATCTTGTAGTTGGAGTAGTTCTTCTCGGAGCCGTTGTCGCTGATGCTGGCCTGCACCTCAAAGTTGGACATGAAGGCCGCACCGGAGACCACCACCATGCCACGGCCCTCCAGCTGCTCGGTGGCCATGACCATCAGGCGGCTGTCGTTTTCGGCAAAGGCATACTTGGGCGTACCGGCGCCGCCCAGACCGTCCTGATCCACGTCCACGGAGTAGGTGGTGGCATGGCCATACACCACGGGGGACACGGCAGCGGGCAGCGTGGAGGTGGCATTACCGCTTGCGTCCACGGCATAGATGGAGGCGCCGCCGTAGTGGCTGAAGCGCTCGGTGTAGAGCTTGTCATAGGGATGGTCGGGATCGACCTCCACGCCGTCCATCAGGGGGTTGTCTATGTTGTAGGAGCTGAAGTACAGCCGCCACTTATCCACGCCGTCGGCGGCGCTGCGAACGTCGTCATAGGTGGCGTCGTCGCTGATGCGGAGGCTGGAGCCCAGGGCCGCCAGCACCTCATTCTGGGTGGCTGCCATGTGCTTGATGGCGGGGTTGCTCTGAATGACGTCGTAGTTCTCGTAGTTGTCGGACCAGCCCGCCAGAATGACGGTGCCTCCGGCTGCGTTGAAGGCGTAGATGGCCGCCAGCTCGTCAGCGCTGTACGTCTTGGGATCGGCCTGAGCGGCCTCCAGACGGCGGCTGGGAGCGGTGAGGATCAGAGCCTTGAACTTGGGATTGCCGCAGGCGGCGATGAGCTCCTCGCTGGAGTTCAGCTGCACGGTCCGGACGCTGTATTCAGCGGCCAGATTGCTGAAGTTGCCCATGGAATCCTTATAGTTGCCCGCCACATACTCGTTGTAGTGGGAGGCGTCGATGCCAATGTACACCAGTGCATCCGCATTGAGCACATCCAGATCGATGGTCTTGGTGAAGGTGTACTCCTTGCCGTTCTGCTCCACCACGGCGGTGACCTGAACGGTGAACACACGGGCGGCGGTGGGGGTGTAGCGGAAGGAGACATCCAGCGTGCTGCTCTTGCCCAGCGTGTAGCCCTTGTCGCCCTCACCCTTATCCACGCCGATGACGGTGCCGCCGATGGTGTAGGTCAGGGACTTGATGGTGGCATCGGTGTCCTCGCTGTTGAAGAGGGTGGTGGTCAGGGTCAGCTCCTCGTCGGTGACGGGGGTGGCGGTGCCGCAGACCATGTTGGAGATGCCCAGCTTCAGGCTCTCACCCACCCACACGGGGGAGGTGACCGCCAGATCGCCGTCACCCTCGGTGACACGGATGAAATAGTAGCTGTAATCCGGATCCAGCGTCACGGACAGGCTGCCCTGATTCAGCTCAGCGGGGTCGGACCAGGTGTGGACCACCTTGCCGGAGTTGACCACCACCTCCACCTTGGAGATGGAGTCGCTCTTGTCGGGATCGTTGACGGTGACCTCCAGATTCAGCTTCTCGGGGACCTCGGTGATGCTGGAGCCCATCATCTGACCGTTGACGGTGTAGCCCAGCTCCAGGTTCTTATCCTCGGTGGCGTACATCCGCAGGGCCCGGATGGCCTCGTAGATGCCCTTCTCGGTGAAGTTGTCGGTGAGGATAACGTCACGGGCGTCGTTGGCATTGCCCCAGCGGCCCTTGTGGTTGTCCTGGTTGTTGGTGGGAGCCAGATGCCAGCCCTTATCCAGCGCCATGATGTACTGCTCATAGCTGGGATAGTAGCCGCCGGCGCCGATCTGGCCCTCGCCGTTCCCCACCTCCACCATATACATACGGCTGTCAATGACGGGATCCCAGTAGGAGAAGTCACTGAAGTTGCCGAAGGTGGTGCCGGGATGGTTGAACTGGCTGATGGAGTCCACGCCCTCGGCCTGACTCAGCAGAGCGTAGTAGGCCTTCATACCGGCGTCGTCGGTCTTGTTGTTGAGGGTGGTGTTGTTGCGGGAGACCACGCCGGGGGTGTTGAAGGTGTTGATGTGGCCGGGGCCGCCGGACCATGTCATCTCGAAGCCGCCCAGCGCCACCATGGAACCGGCGTTCTCGGCGTTGAAGGCATCGATGGTGCTCTTATAGGTGCTCCAGCTGTGGTTGGCGTCGGAATCCTTCACCAGAGAGGTGTCATACAGAGCGCCCTCCACGTTAGCATTGGTCTTGGAGTCGAAGTAGTTGGAGTGGTCGGTGAAGGCTACGAACTGCACGTTGGCGCTGGCGGGGATGCTCTTGATGTAGTCCAGCGCAGAGGTCAGCGTACCGGAGCCGTCGGAATACTGGGTGTGGCTGTGGAGCTGACCGAAGTACAGCTGATACTGGGTCTTGCCCACGGTGAAGAACCAGTTGAAGCTGGCCTCCTTGCCGTCGGCACGCTTGGCGGTGACCACCACCTCCGTGCGGCCGTCGGTGAGGTCGGCAGCGGGCGTGTAAGTGACACGGCCGCCTTCATACACGGCGCCCACGGTCTTGCCGTTCACCGTCATGGTGATGGTGGGCTCCGTCCCGGCATTGGCCAGCGCCACGGAGATGGCGGGCCGCTTGTTGCTGCCGGTCTGAGCGCCCCGCATGGGCGTGGGATCGGAGAACACCGGCTCGTCCTTCACGGGGATCTCCACCGTGCGGGTGATGGCCTTGCCCTGATTGTCCACGCCGCTGATGGTTACGGTGAGCTTGTCGCCCGTCACCTTCTCCACGGGGATGGTGACGGTGTAAACACCCTCCTCCTCGGTGACAGTCAGGGCCTCGCCCGCCAGCGTGGCGGTCATATCGCCCTTGACACCGAAGGGAGCATCCACGGTGAAGCTAAAGGTGTAGGCCTGCCCCACATAGGCGTCATACAGGTGGTCGATGACCACGGCGGGCATATTCACGATGCCGCCGGTCAGCTCCGTCCCCTCCGCCACGGGATAGAAGGAGAAGGAGTAGATGGTGTAGTCCAGATCACCGGTGGAGCTGTACATACTGTACACCTTGAAGCTGTCGCTGTAATACTCCAGCCACTGGCTGTATTTGCCGTTATACTTGGCGGTGCGGCTCTCCATTTCGTAGCCGCCCACGTTGCCGGAGCACTCCCGGACCAGCCAGTCGGCGTCCTCGCTGGCGGTGAGGGAATAGAAGGCGTTGTTGCCGGTGCCGTTGGCGCACAGATAGCCGTAGGTGTCGTTGCGGAAGCGATAGTACTCGCCGCTGCGCTCCACGGTAAAGACCACGGCGCCGTTGGAGCAGACAGCCTTGCCGTTGGCAATGGTGGCGGCCGCCTTGTTGATGGCGGGGCTGTCGGTGTTGTCGTTTTGCTCCGCCAGAACCGCCTCAGCGTTCTGGTTGTAGATGACCACCTCATCGCCGGCCTGAGGCAGCTGGCCGGGGATGGGAGGCGTCACGTTGGTGACGTAGTCGGTGCTGGCGCCGTTGCGGAGCTGATAGGTGCCGTTGTAGGCGGAGCAGCAGGCATACAGGGCCGTGACGTCGGCCTCGGTGACGTTGGCAGGCAGCGGCACACCCTTGAAGAGCTTGGTGCTGCCGGTGGCGTCGGTGACGGGGGTGCTGCCGGAAGCGTTGTAGGTACCCAGTGTCACATCCTTGATGTAGACGTACTCACTGAGATAGTCAGCGCCCATCTGGGAGACGGTGATTTCCTGTGCGGGGATGGCCTCCACACCGGCCTTTACCACCTCCATGGCAGGGGACTGCATCTGAGGCACGCCGCCGTAGAGGCTAATGGTGCCGGTGACCTTCACCACGTCGCCTACCTTATAGTTGGCGTGGTTGGCGTAATCATAGATCTGGAAGCCGTAGATCTCACCGCCGATGACGTCCTCCAGAATGATGGAACTGATGCTGGCAGCGCCGTTATAGGCGTTGCCGTAGTGATACACCACCTGACCCACCACGGAGACATTTTCGGTCTTGGTGGTGATGGCCCCGGCCTCCTTGACGGTGAGCGCCCCGTCGGGGATCATGCCGTCCGTGATGGGGTCATTGACGGAACCGGCGGCCCGGATCTCGTCGGCAACGGTATTCCGCAGCTGCAGGATGCCGTTGTTGGTGCCTACGGCGGCGGTAACATCTACCTTGTCGCCCACGGCAAAGGCCCAGCTGTCGCCGCTCTTGGGCAGAACTGCCTTATAGAGCTGGATGGTCTTACCGTCGGCATCCTTGAAGGTGACATTGGGGTTGGCGTACTGACCGTTGTTGTCATAGATCTCGATGATCTCCAGCCCCTTCAGCTGCACATAGGTACACACATCGTCGGCGGTCAGGGCGGCGATGGTGGTGGGCTTGGCGTTCAGGGTCAGGCCGCTGGACTTGACGAAGGTGCCGCTGCCCAGCTGCGCCATGCCCCTGAACTCGGCCCGCTTGCCGGTACCGATGATGGTGTCGCCCAAGGCGATCTCATCGGTCTTGGCGGCCAGACGCAGACAGATAGCACCGGTGGCGTCCTGCAGATAGTAGTTCTGGCCGTCCACCAGCGTCACGACGCCCTTGACGGTGAACTCGGTGTCGGTGGCGCCCTCCAGCGCCGTGCGGATGGGTACGGCGGCGGGCTCCTCCGGATCAGGCTCCGGGGTGGCGTCCACGTACTGCTTCTCCTGCGTCAGCTTGTAGAAGGTCATGCCGAAGTCCGCTTCCTTCAGCCGGTCGGTGCTGGTGCAGTAGGCAGAGAACTCGGTGAACTTGGCGAAGTATTCCAGGTAGACCTTGCCGTACTGGCCGGTGACGCCGCTGCCGGAGAGGTAGTAGGAGGCGTTCTCGGCATTGCAGGTCTCCACATCCCAGCGGGTGGTGCCGTTGGCGGCCACGTTGAGATTGTACTTGCCGTCATTTTCACCCAGCGTCAGGGTCTTGCCGCCCTGCGTAAAGGTGTAGGTGCCGTCGTCGTTGGCGGTGACATCCCAGACCAGCGCATCCATGGCGTTGGCGGTGAGCACATCATTTTCCACCGTGGCGGCCACGGGGGTCAGGTAGTAATTGCCCATCACGGTGGAGCTGACGGCGTAGCCGTTACCGGCGTTGAAAATGACCACCTTGTCGCCGCCGGTGAGGGCAGCGGTCTTAACATACTTGTCCACCAGATGATAGGCCTTGTAGGTGAACACGACCTCCTGACTGTCGGTCATGCCGTCCTTCACAGCCTTGACGGTGATGGTGCAGGAGGCGGTGATGGTCACAGGGCCGGTGTAGTCCTGATAGGCGCCGTCATCCACCTTGTACCGCAGGGTGGCATCCGCCGTCTTGCAGGCAAAGGCCACGGTGTCGCCCACCTTCACATCGCCGGAGGCGGTGCCGGTGGGGGCAGCTACCTGCTCCAGCCCGCCGCCCAGCTTATAGAGGGTGAAGTGGCAGGGGTAGCCGCCGGGAGACTTCGTAATGGTTTCATTTTTGTAAGCCCTGAACTTGTTCTGGGAGGCGGCATTGCTGGCCAGCTTGACCGTGTCATCGCCCTGTCCGGCGAAGGTAAAGGTTCCGTCGGTGGCATCGAAATCCACGGCCCACCGGTAGCTGCCGCTTTTAATGCCATTGTTGTTGCCGCCTTTGGGAGCAATGGCCTTGCCGTTGGCGTCGCTGAGAATGGTACCATTCTTGTCCACGGTCAGCGTCCAGACGCCGCCCGTGGGATCAATGACCTGATCGTTGGCAGCTGTCACGGCCACTGCCGTGACCCATGTGCCGTCCAGCACACCGGGGGCGTAACCGTTGTTGGCTACCATCACGTACTCGCCGCTGACCAGTTCATCGGCGGACGTGACCTTGGTGTAGGTCTTTGTCGCTGATTCGTCTGCCAGAACTGCTGTGGGCAGCAGCGAGAGCAGCATCATCAGCGACAGCAGCACGGACATGATCCGACTGCTGAGTCCTCGCTTCTTCAATGAGATCCCTCCTGTTCAATATTACACGTTTACACGGCGGCCTGCTTCTGTCCTTCCGTCCCCCCGGAGATAGTACAAAGCCGCCTGACCCGCATCCGGCGGGCAGACGACCTTCCACAAGCTATCCTGTTTTTGGCACGGAGGCAGCGTCAAGGGCTCCGATCAGCTGAAACAGGCAGACTGTGGGGGATACCGTTGAGCAAAGACAAACCTTTCGTGTATAGTGCCGCCGGTCAAAACCGTGTACGCCGCTTTTGGCCGTACATACCGCCTTTGACCGATGGTAACAGTCTATCATAAAGCTACCCAAATGGCTACCCCTTTTTCAATGATTTTGTCAGAAACGTGCAATAAGTTTGTATAATATTTGCAAAGTACATTGACAGATGTAGCTGACTAGTGAACACTATTGACATCAGGGGCGGAAGTTGCTATGCTGTAACCAAATATCATTGACGGAGGAAACGCCCATGAAGCGGAAGAAGGGGAATGCGGACCGGCTGACAGCCGGGGGCTGGTGGAGCAGGAACCGGTGGAGCTGCGTCATTCTGGCGGCGGCGCTGGTGCTGTTCATCGTCGTGCGGATGGCGGCTGTGACCTTTGAGCAGCCCCAGCCCCGAGGGGATGAATATGCCGAGTACGAGACCGGCGTCGTTACGGATATCCTGTCGGACAGCACCGAGGCGGATACCGTGGCCGACGGCGGCTATCGGGGGGAGCAGCTGCTGCTGGCACAGGTGCGCTCCGGTCAGTACAAGGGCGAGACCATGCAGGTGTATAACTATGTGGGTCCGTTGTACGGCCAGCCCCTGAAGGTGGGGCAGCGGGCGGTGCTGCTGATCTCCACTTACAGCGACGGCAGCCACACCGCCACGGTGTACGAGTATGACCGGGCGGTGGGTCTGGCGGTGATCGTGGGCCTGTTCCTGCTGGCAACGGTGCTGGTGGGCGGCAAGGTGGGAGCCAAGTCTCTGGTGGCGCTGGCGGTGACGCTGGTGTGCCTGTTCTGGATCCTGATCCCCCTGCTGATGAAGGGAGCGTCCACCCTGCTGACGGTGTTTCTGGTGTGCGCCTACATCACCGTGGTGACGATGGTGATCTTGGGCGGCGTGTGCCGCAAGACGGTGTGTGCTGCGCTGGGTACGGTGGCCGGTACGGCGCTGGCGCTGCTGTTCGGCCTGCTGTCTCAGAGCCTTCTGCGAATCGACGGTCTGCGGTTGACGGATGTGGAACCGCTGCTGCAGCTGCGGCAGACGGGTACGCCCTTGGGCCTGCGGGGCCTGCTGGTGGCGGGGGTAGTCATCAGTGCGCTGGGCGCCGTGATGGACGTGGCCATGAGCATCTCCTCTGCGCTGACGGAGGTACATACCGTGGCCCCGGACCGGGACGGCCGGGCTCTGTTCCGCTCCGGTATGAATATCGGCCGGGATATGGTGGGTACCATGACCAACACCCTGATCCTGGCATTTTTGGGCAGCGGCCTGTCCTTCATCATCTATCTGTATTCGCTGGGGCTGGATCCCCGGCAGCTCATCAGCTCCCCCTATATGGCCACGGAGGTCATCAGCGGCATCGCCAGCAGCATCGGCGTCATTCTGGCGGTTCCCCTGACGGCGCTCATCACCTCGTTCATTTTGGTGAAGGATAAAAAACCGAAGGCCCCCTGCGGATCGAAACCGGAGGATAAGAAGCTTCCCAAAGAGGTTCAATAAGGGAGGCACCACCGGCGGCTGGACAAAAAGGCGTCCAATGCTGGACAAAAGCTGGACAAAAACCGGGACGCTCCAAGGTCAGAAAATGGGGCAGTAACTGGACAAAACCGGCGGATGCAGACCGAAAAAACGACAGCGCAAAAACCCAAAGGGAGAAAAGCAGCCCTCTCTGAAATCCAAAAACGGAACACCGGCAGAGAAAAAACTTCCAGGCACCGGACTGCTATCGATTCCGGAAAAGAGAAAATACCGGCATATGATCGGCACCGAAAAGAAGCAGGAGCCGAGAGGATAGCAGCGCCGGGAAAAGGTGGGATCCATGCCGTGACAGAGTCGGAAACGGGGGAATATCAGGCCGATCAAAGAAGCCGGAGAAGTGCAAAAGCCGGTTCGGCAGCAGTGCCGAAAGTGCAGGTACCGGAACGATAGCAGAGCCGGGAGAGCGAAAATACGGAGCAATGCCAACGCTGAAAATACGAATACCGGCAGAATAGAAAAACAGCAAAAAAAGGCGGGGAAGGCAATTTTGCCTTCCCCGCCTGCTTGCCGCCGGATGCGGCTGTACAGGAGGAGAGCTCACCTGCTTGCGGCGCAGGGAGGAATGATCTATACACTTCCCAGTATATACGAAATCCGGAGAAATGGCAATGATTTTCTGGAAAAATTTTCCCGATGGGAGCATGAATTTTTTGAATATTTCGCATGGAGAAAATACTGAGGCGCAGAAGGGCCACAGAGCCGTTCCGGATTTTACGATTCTGGCAGCGTGGCGGCATCAGGGAAAAGTGGCATCAAAAATCGAATCGTATCAGAAGATGAAACGGTATCGAGAAAATCAGGAAGCAGCGGGAAATCAGGCGACGGCGGAGAAGCCGGGTGATTTCGGAACAGCAAAAGGCGGAGGGGGACCCGGTAGGGTCCCCCCTCCGCCTTTACAGAAGGAGAGATGCGCTATTTCAAGGGGCCTTGCCGCCGAAGGGCTTTGCTACCAAGGGGCCTTGCCACCAAGGGGCTGTGCCGCCAAGAGGCTGTGCCTCCAAGGGCTTTTATCGCCTAAGAGGAGCGCTGCGAAAGGGGGGAATCAGGCCCGGTACCTCTTGCCGAGAACCAGAACGGCTCCGGACAGAACGGCCACGGTCATGAGGCTCAGCCACAGGCCCATGGCGGCTCCGTCAGCGGTGTTGGGGCTGTCGGTGCCGTTATTGCCGGTATTGCCACCGCTGTTGGCGTTGGGATCGGCGGCACCGCAGACGGTACACTTGCCATCCTTGTAGCTGTGGCCGGCGGCGGGGATGACCTCGCCGGTCTTGACGGTCTCACCGCAGACGGTGCAGACCTTATCGCCGGTGTAGCCGGGCTCGGTGCAGGTGGCGTCCTTGGCGTTTTTCACCACGGTGCTGTGACCGGTGGCGGGCAGCGTCTCGGTGGACAGTACCTCACCGCAGTCATCGCAGATGACGGTGACAGAGCCGTCCTCGGTACAGGTGGCGGGGGTCTCGGTGCGGGTGGTGTGGTCGTGATCGCAGGTGACCTCCACGGCGATGAGGTCGCAGTCACCGGTGTTCAGCAACGCCCGCACCATGCCGGTGCCGGTGTGCAGCGCGGTGACGTGGCCGGACTCATCCACGGAGAGAATGCTCTCGTCGAGGCTGGTGTAGTTGACGGGATTCAACTCCGGGATCACCACGCCGGACTCGTCCAGCAGGGTCAGGTACTGCGTGAGGTCCGCACCCTCACCCAGCTTCAGAGGAATGGTATCCTGGGTGGCCTGAATGCCGTCGTACCGCTTGGGTACCACAGTGACGAAGCACTGGACGGTATCCTGGGTGGTGCTGGTGGCGGTGGCGGTGATGACGGCATTGCCGGGATTTCTGGCGTCCACAAAGGCGCACTCATCGGGCAGATCACGGTTGGAGGTGGCGCGGATCACGGGATTGGTCAGGTCCACCACATTGGGATCGCTGTTGGTAAAGGTGATGATCTGATCGTCGCTGGTGGCGGCGGTATCCGTGGCGTGGATGCCGTCACGGCCGGCACCCACGATGCCCTGCTTGCCCTGCAGGAAGATGCGGTTGCTGCGGGCCTGGATCCAGACGTGGTACAGCTCCACAGAGCCTGAGTACGGGCCCACATGGACGGTGAAGGAGGCGGTCATGCCCTGATACTCGGCGGTGACGGTGACGTCGCCGGACTTGCCGTCCTTATTGGCCACCAGTGTGGTCTTGCTGTACTCATCCAAGTCGGCAATGGTGGGATCGGAGACGCTCCAGGTGAGGCCTTCGGTGCCGTAGATGTTGTGCTTGCCGGAGAGGGCAAAGCCGTAGGGCTCCAGATACACGCCGGGCAGGTCGATGGTGGAATCAAAGTACATGGTGGTGGTCATCTCGTCGAAGTCCAGACGCAGACCGGTGTAGGTCAGCTGATCGCTGACGCCCACCACGCAGGAGACGGAGGCACCGTTGGCGGTAGTGGCGGTGACAGTGGTGACGCCGGGGGCCTTGGCAGTGACCAGACCGCTGTCGTCCACGGAGGCCACGTCGGCATTGCTGCTGGTCCAAGTGAGAGCGGTATCGGTATCGGTGTCGAAGGCCAACAGCTGCTGCTGTTCACCGGTGAACAGGAAGGCGGTGGTATCGGACAGGGACAGGGTGGTGCCCTCGAAGGTGTCGGGCAGCTGCACCAGATAGGCGGCGTAGTTGTAGCCCCAGTCGGACAGCTGGACATACAGGAGCTTGCCGGCGTAGTCGGTGACATCCACGGACATGGCGTCAGAGGTGACATCGGGCATATCCGCCAGACCCACGTTCTTGTGCAGGAGCTTCTCGGAACTGGTGCTGATGGTGCCGTCGTCATTGGCCACGAAGATCTCGGTATCCAGATACAGATGCTCGTCGGAGACCTGCATCCCCAAGGTGGTGCGGCCGTCGGCGCCAGTGCTCAGGGTCACGCAGCCCTGATCCAGCTGGGGAGCCTGAGTATCGATGTACACAGGGAAGGTCAGGGTATCCCGGACATTGCGGCTCTCGTGATCGGTGACGGGATCGGCGGTGATGGTGTAGTAGTACTGGCCGTCAGGCAGGGCGTTGCCGTTGCTGTCCGTGCCGTACCAGGTGTCAGGAGCCATATCCTGATACATGGTGGCGGGAATGGGGCCGCCCTGAGAGGACGCATAGATGGTCTTGGGGACGTTGGTAACGGCGTCGCTCCAGACCTCCTGCCCGTCGGCGTTGGTGACGGTGAAGTGCAGGGCGGAGGCGTTGCGCATCTGGCTGACGTTGACAAGCTCCACGCCGTCCATATAGGTATCGCCGTTGGGGGAGATGGTGATATGCTCGGCCTTCAGGGAGGTTTTCTCTGCCCCGTCCATGGTCACGAACAGATTGGCGCCCAGACGATAGGCAAAGCTGCTGGTGAAGTATGCACCCAGCTCGGTAGAGAGCTGGCTGTAAGGCACGGTATCCTCATTGAGCATAGTGGCGTAGTCCAGCATACCGAGGGCGGACCAGTCGCCGTAGTAGGCCAGGAAGGGGATGGACAGATCTGCGCTGCCATCCTTGGCGGCGAGCACCACGAAACCCTCCACATAGATGCCGTTTTCATAGGCGGCGTCCAGCTTGGCCTTCTGGCTCTGGGAGAGGGAGACGCTGACCTTCACGTCGCCGGTGGCCCCGGCAGCCAGCGTCACGGTCTTGTCGCCGGAAACGGTGACATCCAGCGCCTCGTCGTGGCTGCTCATGTAGGTCTTGCCGTCCTGCTCCAGCACGGCGGGGGACATGCCCTTACCGGTGAACTGATTGGTGGCCAGCGCCACCTGCAGGGCCTGCGTATCGGCCTGCTCCACGGTGGGCAGGGTGTAGGAGCCTGCCACGAAGGCACGGCTGACGCCCTTGATGCTCCGGATGGTCTCCAGATTCTTCCGGGCGGTCCGCAGGGCGAAGCCGTTGAAGAGCATGGTATAGGAATAGGTATGATCCACCTGCTCCTGCCGCAGAGAGCGGCCCAGGCGGGACTGCACCGTGGCCTGACGGCGCAGCAGGGTCTGCTGGACCTTGGCGGCGGTCTTTTCGGATGGAGTTGTGCGTCCTTTGGCTACAAAAGAAGGCGGCGGATATCGTCCACCATGGACTCGATGGCCTCCGGGGCCAGACTGCACCGCAGGCGGCTGCCGTCCTTGGCGATACGGATGAATTCGTCTCGCACCAGCACGTTCAGGTGGTGGGAAACGGTGCCTTGGGAGATGCCCAGCTCCTTGGCCAGCTCCTGTCCGCTGCGGTCTTGCTCCTTCAGCAGCTTCAGGATATCCAGACGGCTCTTGTCACCCAGCGTTTTCAGGCAGGCCAGCAGATGCTCGTCGTTGGCGGCGTATTTCTCCGTCAGGCGCAGAATGAGCCAGTACAGCACCCCGGCGATAACGGTGATGTGGTCGTCGCCGGTGAGGAAGCGCATGGAGTTGAAGGACATGACGCAGGGCAGAAAGGCGATGCTCTGGTCGGACAGCGTCTGGGACTGGGCAAAGGCGCTCATAAGACGGGGGGTGTTCTCCCGTGTCTGTTCCAGACACTGGCGCAGCAGACGGTCCGTCTCCGGCGTCTGCATCACTTGTGCCAGCAGGGCGGCGGACTGCTCCACGATGCGGCAGGCGGTGCGCTCGTACTCCTCCAGATGGGCGTACAGCGTCAGCAGCCGCCACCGGTCAGCAGGGGGCAGGCGGGTGAGGTCCATGTAGTCGATGAGGTCGCAGATGGTGTCCAGCTGCTGCGGCGGGGGGAGGGGGTCCTCCTGATACTGGCCCACGGCGGTGACGATGTCCCGCAGCCGCTGCTGGGGCGTGTGGCCTGTATATTTATAAGCTTTTTCGCCGCCGGGGCGAACATAATCCCAGACCAGAAACCATGCCAGACAGGTGTTGCTGCCGGAGAGAGGAGTGAACAGGAATTGCAGCGTCTCCTCGTCCTCTGACAGGTGCGCCAGCAGGTACTCCTCTGCGGCGGCGATATGGCGCATCTGCGGCACCAGCTCCCGCTCCGGGATGCCGTAGGTGTCGCAGATGCGGATGGCCTCTGTGACGGCGGTGCAGTATTTTTCCTCCGTGGGGGTGTAGTGGCGCTCCAAGGCCACCAAGGCCTCTACGCCGTATGCATTGGACTCCTGATAGATGAAACCCATATGATCCTCCAGAAAATTTGATGGAGATAGAAACGTTTTAATTATTCTGCAATGTATTGTACCCCGCTTCTGGCGCTGCGTCAAGCATAGGGACTTCCTCTGAGGGCATAGGCTGGCAGAAGAGGAGGGATCTGTATGCTGTCTGCGGCGTTGCTGCTGCTGTCCAACAGTCTGTTTTTGTCCCTGCGTCTGACGGGGAATCCCGGTTCGTTCCCCCGGCCGCTGCCGCCGGAGGAGGAGCGGGCGTGTCTGGAGCGGTGGGCGCAGGGGGATCTGGAGGCCCGGAACCGGCTGGTGGAGCACAATCTCCGGCTGGTGGCCCACATCATCAAGAAATACTATACACAGGCGGACAATCAGGAGGATCTGATCTCCATCGGCACCATTGGACTCATCAAGGCCGTCAACACCTTCCGGGCAGACCGGGGCATCAAGCTGGCTACTTATGCGTCGAGGTGCATTGAAAATGAGATCCTCATGTACTTCCGCTCCCAGCGGAAGCTGCAGGGGGAGGTGTCCCTGTCCGATGCCATCGACACGGATAAGGAGGGGGGCTCGCTGTATCTGCTGGACGTGGTGGGGACCGACGACACCATGCTGTCGGATCTGCAGGATCGGGAGGAGCAGCTGCTGCTGCGGCGTCTGGTGCGGGACTGCCTGACGGAGCGGGAGGCGGACATCATCCGGAGGCGGTACGGGCTGGAGGGGCATCCGCCCCAAACCCAGCGGCAGGTGGCGGCGGTATACGGCATCAGCCGCAGCTATGTCTCCCGCATCGAGAAGCGGGCGCTGGAGAAGCTGGAAAAGGAGCTGCGAAAGGGGTAGGAGGATAGCGAAAGGGCTTGTCTTTGGGGCGGGAACATGGTAAGATGATAAAAAACACCTATGCGGCAGCCTGTGGAAATGAGCGGAGACAACATGAGAAAGTTTTTCAGAGGAATATGCGGCGTACTGGCGACGCTTTTGACCCTGTGCATCCTATTGATGGCGGCGGGGCTCATGGGGGTGCGGGCCTTCGGCATCACGCCTTATGTGGTACCGGCGGACATGGAGGGGCTTCCGTGGTCCGCCGGGGCGCTGCTGTACGTGCGGCAGGAGCAGCCGGAGACGCTGCAGCCGGGGGACACCATCGCCTACGTCACGGACAGTGACCTATCGCTGGAGGGGGGCGTCATCGGTTCCGTGGACACAGAGCGGCGCTTCTTCTATGTGGAGGGAGCCCCGGTCTACTGGGACAATGTACTGGGGCAGCCCCTGTGGGGCATCGATGGGCTGGGCTATGTGTCCGGCTATATCAGCCGGCCGCCGGGACTGTATCTGGTGCTGGGGGCTGCTGTGGTGCTGGCGTTGCTGTGCATCTTCCCCCTGCGACGCAGAAAGGGAGAGAAAACGGAAGAATCCCCCACCGGGAGATATATGACAACGAATGCGGGAGAGAAAGCTCCCACCGAATCGGTGCAGGCTGCGGCGATGGAGGAGGAAGTCCCCACCTTGACGGAAAAGCCTGCGTCTGCGGAGGTATCTGAGCCTGTGCCGGAAGCGCCTGAGCCTGCGGCGGAGGTACAGCGGCCTGCAGAGACCGGGCGGCGGCAGACCTCTGGCAAGCGGGACGAGGCGGTGGCCCGTCACGGCGGCAAGCGCCTTCAGCGCTGATGGAATCGAGCAAAAAGAAGGACCGAAGGGAGACGCTCCGTAAGGAAGTTGTCTCCCTTTGGTTTTGTCGTCAGCCGGAATTTGGATTTATAGGAAAAACAATCATATGGAAGGATTACGGTAGGAGCAAAAAATAGTAAATAATGATTTTATTTTCTGTATAATAAGAAATATAATTTTACCAAGAATAATTTTTGTAAGGCAAGTAATTCTTTGAAAGGATGAAAGGCTATGCCACAACATGAATTTATTACAAAGCAACTAATAGATAAAGGCTGGTCAGAAGATAGAAAATACTGTGTTACTGACGAGCAAGGAAATAAATTTTTGCTTCGTGTTTCTCCGATCGAACAGTATGACAGGAAGAAAAGCGAATATGAACTTATGGGTCAGGTAGCAGCTCTCGGTGTACCAATGTGCCGCCCCTTAGAGTTCGGCACATTTGATGAAGGAGTTTATTCTATTCAAACTTGGATCGATGGCATTGATGCAGAAGAAAATATACATAATTTAACAAACCAAGAACAGTATTCTTATGGTTTTGAAGCGGGAAAAATACTAAAAGAAATTCATAAAATCCCCGCTCCGAAAGAAATAGAAGATTGGGAAATCTATTTTAATCGTAAAGCAGACCACAAAATCAAGATGTTTGAAGAATGTCCTGTCAAGTACGAAAATGGGCAAGCCTTCATTGATTACATTAACGCTCACAGATATTTGCTCAGCGGTCGCCCTCGAACCTATCAGCACGGAGATTACCATATCGGCAATATGATGATAGGGAATGATAAGCGACTCTACATCATTGATTTTAATAGAAATGACTTCGGAGATCCGTGGGAAGAATTTAACCGCATTGTGTGGTGCGCTCAAGCTACCCCTTTGTTTGCAACCGGAATGGTAAACGGATACTTCAGCAATGACGTACCAATTCCGTTTTGGGAGTTGCTCGCACTTTATATTAGCAGTAATACTTTATCTTCTGTGCCTTGGGCAATTCCTTTTGGGCAGAGCCAAATTCAAGTAATGATAAATCAAGCAAAGGATGTACTAAGCTGGTATGAGAATATGACGAAATCCATTCCGACTTGGTACAAAGGAGTTATTATAAATAAATAATACGAAGCATTTGCCGTCGTGTCCACAGGGATAGCAAGCATCGGATCATGACACCACAATCCGCGAAAAAAGCTAAATACAAATCATTGGAGTCCCTTCCTTACGGAGGGTGCCCCAAAGGCAGAGCCTTTGGGGCCTTCTTTTTAGAATGGAGCGTTATGAAAGTGTATCGGGCTGGGCCTCGCCGGGGCGGTCAGTCAGCACCAGCTGCACCTGACGCCGCCGCAGGAATACCGTCAGCCAGCAAACCGCCATGGCGATCAAGCCGCAGATGGTCATGCAGAGCCGATAGTCCAGCACCTCGCCCAAAGCACCGATGGCCAGCGACAGCACCGCTCCCGCCGCCGTGCAGAGCATGGACTCATAGGCATTGAGCCGAGCCCGCAGCCGGTCGGGGATGTAGCGCTGCACCGCCGCCTGCCGGATGGTGGCACTCTGGATGCCCAGAAAGCCGCAGACGGCTCGGTTCACCAGCATCAGGGGATACGGCAGCCACAGAAGGCAGGCGTCCATCAGTTCGTAGGTCTGATACACCCCGAACAGGAAGCCGAATCGCTTTCGCTCCGGCAGGGAGTAGCGGTAGCGGACGGCGCCGCCGATGGTGCGCCCGGCGAACTCCGCCACGGAGAAGAAGGAGTACATGGCGGTGGTGAAGCCCGGCGCTGTGCGAAAGAAGGCGATGAGCAGGGGAGAATAGCCCATGGCCATGCCGTTGGTGACGGCCATGTACTCATAGAGGCCGTGGAGGCCGTGCTCCTGCCGAAGATAGGCGGCGGCCTCCCGGATGTCCCGCCACCAGGTTTTCAGGGACAGCAGCGGCTCTTGATCCCGGCGGCTCTCCTGCACATGGATGCGGTTTTCGATGAGGGCGGCCAGCACCGACAGTGCGCCTTGGATCAGCAGCAGCCGTCCCACGCCTAAGGTGTCGTACAGCAGCGCCGCCAGCGGCATCATGAGGACCTTCAGAATGGGATAGAGCATGGCGGAGACGGTGTAGGCCCGCTCCTCCTGTCCCTCCGGCAGCAGCAGGGGGTAGAAGCTGTTGTAGGCCAGCTCATCGAAGGCTGCAAGGCACGATACCAGCAGGGAAAAGGCCAGATAGGCGGTGTAGGAGAAAGCACTGCGCAGCAGGAACAGTCCCGCCCCGGCGTAGCACAAGCCGTTGAGCAGGTCGCCCCACACCAGAAAGGGCTTGCGGGGCAGGCGGTCCATCATGGGGGCGACGACCAGCGGCAGCAGCACCATGGGGATCAGCTGAATGGCCACCACCAGCGCCGAGGCCAGAGTGCTGCCTGTCTCGTCAAAGACCAGAAAGGACAGGGCGAATTGACTGATGATGCCGCCGGCAGCGCCCAGCGTCGTGGCGGCGGTGATGCGGGTAAAATTCCGTGTCCAGAGAGTTTGTTTCATGGCGTTCACCTCACTGCTATGATTATCCCACAGCTGCTTACAAAAGAAAAGGGGGTCATCGTGGGAAAGTTATTCCCGTGATGACCCTCTTAATGAGGCAAAAATGCTATTTTACAGGAAACTCCTCCAACAGGCGGCAGGCTTGACGGTACTGACGGTTGGCCTTGTACCACGCCAGCACCCACGGCAGGTGGAAGCGGGTGAAGCCCATAGGATATGTGTCTCGCAGACGCTGGAAGCAGTCCAGAAGTTGGGTGCCGTAGGTATCGTCGTGGAGGTAGTCCGGGTGCTCCAGCCGATAGCGCACCAGCGCCAGCATCCGCTGCTCCATTTCGCTGGAGGCCATAGGCTCCGCCTGCTGGACGGCGGCCAGCGCCTGCTCTCGATGGCCCAACTGCTCGTGGCAGATGGCCAGCTTGTGCAGGTCCAGAAAGCCGGGGCGGGGGAGGGAGGCAAAGTAGGACAGGGCCTTTTCCGGTTGACCCAGCTCCAGTTGAGTGGAGGCAACATTGTAGCGGAGGGCAGACAAGCTGCCGGTATCCCTCAAGGCTTCTGCCAGACGCTCCGCTACAGAGTAGTGGGTCAGCATCTCCTCCATGCGGCCCAGATCCGAGTAGCAGTTGCCCATCCACAGGCGGCAGGACAGCATCAGGTAGGGGTAGCCGGCGTCCGATGCCGAGCGGTAGGCGTCCCGCAGTACCTCGATGGCGGCGGTGTATTCGCCCTCGGCGTAGAGGAACTCTCCGTAGTGGGCAGCCAGCAGCGGCAGCGGCTCCAGCCGTACCGCCTCCTCCCACCGGCCCTGAAGGCTCCGATGCAGGGCCAGCTGCCGGGTGGAGAGGAAGGGCTCCCACTCCACCGGCAGAGGGCGCATCTCGTCGGCGTAAAAGGCATCCAGCAGCAGGGCATCCGCTGCCAGCGGACTGAATGCAAGAATTTCCCGCCGGGGCTGCACCAGCTGTTCATAGAGGGAATCGAAATTCGGGCTGCCGGAGAGCAGGGCCTTCCAGCAGGGCGCTAAGCCCTCCGGCTCCGGAGTCCAGACAAGACCCAGCCGGTGCAGCAGCAGCTCCGCCACCTCCGGGGAGGGGGCAGCCTTGCCCTGCTCGATCTTGGACAGATAGGAGGGGGCGCAGATGCCACGGCACAGACCTTCCTGACTCCAGTCCCGCTGAAGGCGGGCCTGCCGGATCAGCAGTCCGGCGATGTCGCCGCCCCTCATCCGATGAGGTCCCGCACAATGGCGCCGGCCAGCAGGATACCGGCGGTGGAGGGGACCCATGGCACACTGGCCGGGACGCTGCGGCGGCCGGGGGAGGGGGCCTCCAGCTGGGCAGTGGCGGCGGGCTGCTCCGGGCTGAACACCACCTTCAGGTGGCGGATGCCACGGCTGCGCAGTTCCTTCCGCATGACACGGGCCAGCGGGCAGCCGCTGGTCTGAGAGATGTCCGTTACCCGCAGCAGGGTGGGGTCCAGCTTGTTGCCGGTCCCCAGCGCCGACAGGATGGGGATCCTTCGGTCCATGGCCTGCTGGATCAGGTCCAGCTTGCAGGTTACCAGATCGATGCAGTCGGCAATGTAGTCATATCGGGCGGAGAAGAAATCCTCCCGATGGGCGGCGTCGTAGGTGGCGCAGATGGGGTGGATGACGGCGCTGGGGGAGATGTCCCGGCAACGGCGGGCGGTGACCTCCGCCTTGGACTGGCCCACGGTGGAATGGAGGGCGCAGAGCTGGCGGTTGATGTTGGTGACACTGACGGTGTCCTGATCCACCAGCGTCAGCTCACCTACGCCGGAGCGGGCCAGGATCTCGGCGGCATAGCTGCCCACGCCGCCCAGACCGAACACGGCCACATGGGCGCTTTGCAGGCGCTCCAGCGCCGGCTGGCCCAGCACCATCTCGGTGCGCAAAAACTGTTCGTGCATAAATAGGCTCCTTTGCTTCCAGACGGTATCAAAAAAGACCGGCCTCGGCCGGTCTTTTTCGGAAATTCATCAGACGAGGTACTTCATACCGGAGGCCTCGGTGGCGGTGATGTCCTTCACGAGAGCGTTGTTCCACTGGGTGTAGTCGGCGTTCTTCATGGCGTTGCGGACCTGCACCTGCCAATAGGGGGCGTCGGTACCCACGAAGTACACGACGTGGTAGCCGGTGTAGCTGCCCTCGTTGTAGACGATGCCGGTGTCGCCGGGCTGACGGGACTCGTCGAAGCACCAGTCATTGAACTCGGTGACCATCTGGCCCTTATACACCTCGGTATACAGGCCGCCTTTGGTGTTGGAGCCGGTATCGGCGGAGAGCTCATTGGCCAGCTCGGCAAAGCTGTCCTCGGTGCGGGCGCCCTCCTCCCACTTCTTCAGAGCGGCCTCGGCGGCCTCCTTCTGCTCGGCCTTGCGGGCGTCCAGCTTCTCCTGATAGTCGTCAGCCTTGCTGTCCAGATCGGAGGTATCCACCCTGAACAGAATGTGGCGCACGTCCACGGTGTTGTAGTCGTTGCGGCCACGGCTGTGGAACAGGACCACATAGTAGTTGTCGCCGCTCTCGATGAGGGTCAGATCGCCCTCCTGACGCTCCGCGTTGAACACCCACTCGGTGACGGCGTCGCCGCTGTAGGTACCGGTGGGACGGTCGGTGTAGGTGCCGTTATCGTAGTTGTCGGCGGCCTTCTCCATCAAAAGACCGTTGCGGACGGCCTCCAGAGCGGCGTTGGCATTGGCGGAGGCAGCCTCCTTGGCGGCGGCGTTCTCCTCGTCGGTGGGCTTCACGGTGTTGCCGTCGGCATCCTTGGTGGAGTCGGCAGTACCCTTGAAGTAGATGTACTCGTAGTCGGCCACGTCGAAGTTGTTCTTGTGCTCGTTATAGTAGGTCTCCACTTCCTCGTCGGTGTAGGTGAGGCTGTCGATGTAGTCCTGCTGATAGTGGGAGGCCAGAACGGTGTCCTTCAGAATGCTCTTGAAAGTGGACATCGTCATGTTGTTGCCGTACATCAGCTTCAGGTAAGCGCTGGTGGAGTAGCCGGCTTTCTTAGCATAGGTGGAGAAGGTCTCCAAGGTGCTGTCGATTTCCTTCTGCATATCGTCGTCGAAGGTCAGGCCCTTCTCGGCGGCGCCCTTCTTCAGCATGGTCAGCTGAATGAGACTCTTCTTGGCGGCGTCACGGAAGTAGGCGTCCCAAGTCATGTCCTCGCTGACACGCAACATCATCTTGGCGGTGTCGTTCAGGCTCTGCTGAGACAGGGAGGTATTCTTGTCAATGCCGTAGAGACTGGCATACTTGGAGTTGACGATACTGTTATAGGCATTGTGATAGTAGTAGCTGACCTCGGCGGCGGAATAGGACTCGCCCTCCACCGTGACGGCGGTGGTGCCACGCTGGATGATGTTGGAGTTCCACACCACCAGGCCAATGGCGACCACCACAAAGGCGATGGCGATGATGGCATAGAGCCGGTTGGAGCGGCGCTCCTTGGCCTGCTCCTGAGCCTGACGGGCAGTCTTGGGATCCACAACGCCGCTGGCGGCGACCTCCTGCCGGTTCTTCTTTTCTCTTGATGCGCTCATAGTTGTTTCATCCTCTCAAAATAGGGGCCATTACGACCCGACTTCGTAAAGTTAATCGTAATTATACAGGAAATCTGTCTGCTGTGCAAGGGGAAAACGGAAATTATCCGGCCATAGGCCGAAAAAGCGGTCAGCTCCGGAGGTCTTCCGGAACTGACCGGGCTTTTACCAGTTGTCCCGCCGGGCGTGGGGGCCAAGTTATAACCTGCACCGTTTCAGCAGGTGGGTTGTCTCCAGCGTGCTTCACCGCTTCCAACTTCCAGCCGCAGACGGCAGCCGGGAGGCCTGCGATCCACATACTGATCCGACATCCCCTATAACAAAATGTGAGGATAAAAAAGACCCGTCACATCCCTGCGGGACCTCGCCTTTCGGCGATGGTCTTATTATAACAGACCTGCGGGAAAAATAAAAGGGGTTTTCGCAGAAACGGTCAGGAATTTTCTTCCTCGTCGGCCAGCAGCTGTTCCATGAACAGCTCGTAGATCTTCTCCAGCTCCGCTTCGTCATCCAGCGTGCTGAGCAGCTCCTCGCCGTTTTCCGTGACGGATTTCAGGATCACCAGACCGTAGTCCTCGGATTCCTCGTCCGCCTCGTCCTCCACGGCGGGGAAGAAGGCCATATAGGTCTGCCCCTCGTGCTCCAGTGCGTCCACATACTCCAGCTCGATATCGTTGCCGTCCTCGTCGGTGAGGGTGATAAAGCTGGGGCCAAACTCATCGCTCATGAGAAAATACCTCCTGCATAGGTTGATGTCCCCCTACTATAACGGATTTCCACAGAAATTGCAAGAGGGCGGCGCTGCCGATTTCCACGCAAAAATTGGAAAAGCAGCACAAAATGGAACCTATGTGCCGGGTCAAAGGATACGGTGATTGCGTTTTTTGCGCAAAAAGGTATTTTTATCGGTTGACAGGTGTGGTAAAATAACTCTTATATTGGTTTAATATGTGCTTTTTGCCGCAGCCGGGACCTTCCGGAGCAGGGCGGCAGGGAGAAGCCGTATAAAAAGCCTGAGGCCGCCCGGCGGCCGGAACAACGAAACAGAAAGTGAGGTGCGCTGTCCATGAAAGAACACTCCAACGACCGTGATAAGGCAGAGCAGAGCGCCCATCAGAGGAAAAACCGAAGGAAGGGACGGGCCAAGAGGGTCTGGGGCGTCATCGGCACCATCGTGCTGGTGGGCGTGCTGACCATGGCCATTTTTGTGGGGATCTTCATGACCTACATCAATAAGTCCCTGAAGGGCCACGTAGAGGTGGATATGTCCGAATATGACCGGAAGGTATCCACGGAGCTGTACCGTCTGGGGACGGACGGCGAGACATGGGAGATGTATCAGACGCTGTTCAGCGATGAAAACCGCATCTGGGTGGATATCGGGGACATCCCCAAGTATTTGCAGGAGGCCACCATCGCCATTGAGGACAAGCGCTTCGAGACCCACCACGGGGTGGACTGGAAGGGGACCCTGCGGGCCATCACCAGGACCCTGACCGGCAGCGGCACACAGGGCGGCTCCACCATCACCCAGCAGCTGCTGAAAAACGTCACCGGAGACAATCAGGTGACGGTGAAGCGGAAGATCACGGAGATCTACCGGGCGCTGGCGCTGGAGAAGGATTACTCCAAGTCCCAGATCCTGGAGATGTATCTCAACACCATCTATCTGGGAGAGCAGTGCTACGGCGTGCAGACGGCTGCCCGGATGTACTTCCACAAGGATGTGAAGGACCTGACGCTGGCGGAGTGTGCCTGTCTCATCGGCATCACCAACAATCCCTCCATGTATGATCCTCTGCTCAGCGACTGGACCCGTGAGAACAACCGGGAGCGGCAGCTGACCATTCTGGGCGAGATGCTCGGTCAGGAGAAGATCGATCAGGCCACCTATGATGCCGCCGCGGCGGAGGAGGTCCAGTTCAGCGACGGGTATACGAATCTCGGCAATTTCACCGAGCCTACGGAGGATCAGGAGACCCCGGAGAAGCCCACCGTGCAGTCCACCGCCAACAACTCCTATTATACGGATCAGGTCATCTCCGATGTGGCGGCGGCGCTGGTGGAGAAGCTGGGGCTGGAGGACGATGCACCCGACGAGAACGGCAACGTCCGCACGGCACAGGAGAAGGCCGTCAGCAAGATCTACAGCAGCGGCTATAAGATCTATACGCTGCAGGACAGCAAACTCCAGTCCATTGCGGAGAGCGTTTTTGAAAACAGCGATCTGGTGGAGTATACGGACGACTACGGCAAGCCCTTGCAGGCGGCTATCACGCTGGTGGACAATTCCACCGGCAACGTGGTGGCTATGGTGGGCGGTCTGGGCGCCAAGACGGTGGACCGTGGCTGGAACTGGGCCACGGAGCCCCGGCAGTGCGGTTCTGCTACCAAGCCCATCTCCGACTATGCCCCGGCGCTGGACGACGGTACCATCACCGCTGCCTCCGCCATCGACGACTATCCCGTCCGGGATTTGGACGGCTACGGCGCATGGCCCAAGAACTCCCACTCCGGCTTCTATGGCTTGACCACCGTGTGGACGGCGCTGGTGGAGTCCCTGAATACCTGCGCCGTGCGGGTCAATGAGAGCTACGGCTCGGCGGCCTCCTATAATTATATGGTGGAGAAGCTGGGCTTCACCACCCTGACCCAGCGGGACAGCCAGCAGTCCGGTAACATGGGCCTGGGCGGTTACGACGTGGGTGTCACCACGGAGGAGATGGCTGCGGCCTATGCCGCCATCGCCAACGACGGCGTATACACCAAGCCCCGGACATGGCTGCGGGTGGAGGACTCCGAGGGGAATGCCGTCATGGAGAACGAGACCTCCGCCCACAGCGCCATGAAGGAGACTACCGCCTATCTGCTGCGGGATATACTGGAGAGCGTTATCACCAGCGGTACCGGTACGGAGGCATATTTCTCCGGCATGACCATCGCCGGTAAGACCGGTACCACGGATGACAACCGGGACCGTTATTTCGTGGGCTTCAGCCCCTACTACTGCGCTGCGGTATGGACGGGCTATGAGTCCAACGATGAGCTGTCCTACGGTATGGGCAACGGCTCGGCGCAGCTGTGGAAGCAGGTGATGCGGGAGATCCATGGTGATTTGGAGGACAAGGCATTCGACAGCTGCACCGGCCTGACGCAGGTGACGGTGTGCTCCGACAGCGGCCTGCTGGCCACGGATGCCTGCACCAAGGATCTGCGGGGCAGCCGGGTCCGCACCGTGACGGTGGCGGCGGATACGGCTCCCACGGCGACCTGCAACGTCCACAAGCTGGTGGACTACTGCACCGAGGGGAAGCACATTGCCACCCAGTACTGCCCCAAGGACAAGGTGAAGCAGGTGGCGGTGCTGGACTGGAACCGGGCGCTGTTCAACGATATCAAGGCCAGGGACCATGAGTACCTGTTGAAGGTGCTGGACGGCTCCGCTACGCCCAACGATCCCAAGGATGATATCTGCCCGGCGCACCAGAAGGCCATCACACCGGTGACACCTACCGACCCCACCACACCGACACCCCCCACGGAACCGACAGATCCCACCACGCCGGATACCGGCGGTGCTGAGGACTCCGGCGGCGTTGGAGGCGGCAGCTGGTGGAAACGACCGTAAATAGAGAAACGAAAATGCAGCCTGTGAGCGGTGCTCACAGGCTGCATTCTTGTAAGGCGGTGAAAAAGAAGGGGTATGGCTCTGCCGTACCCCTTCTTTTCTTGCATAATAGGGAGATCAGAAGCTGCGGATGATATCCACGATCTCGGTGCCGATGCGCTTCTGAGCCTCCACGGTGGCAGCGCCGATGTGGGGCGTGCAGGACACCATGGGATGGCTGTACAGAGCGGCGTTGGCAGTGGGCTCGTCGGCGTAGACGTCCAGACCGGCGGCCCGGACCTTGCCGGACTCCAGAGCGGCCAGCAGGGCGTCCTCGTCCACGTTGGCACCACGGGAGGTGTTGATGATGACCACGCCGTCCTTCATCTTGGCGATGGTATCGGCGTTGATGAGGGGAGCGCCGGGTGCGGCGGGAGCGTGGAGGGAGATGAAGTCAGACTGGGCCAGCAGTTCCTCCAGCGTCACATAGGGGATGCCGAATTTGGCCTCCACCTCCGGACGGCGGGTGGTGCTGTAAGCGACGACGTTCATGCCGATGGCCTTTGCCATGACGCCCAGATGCTGGCCGATGCGGCCGAAGCCGATGATGCCCAGGGTCTTGCCCTGCAGCTCGATGCCCTTGCCGTAGGCCTTCTTCTCCCACTTGCCCTCACGCATGGTGTGACCGGCGATGGAGATATAGCGGGTGCAGGCGAACATATGGCCCATGGCCAGCTCCGCCACGGACTGGGAGGAGGCACCGGGGGTGTTGCGGACGGCAATGCCGTTCTCCTCGGCGTACTTGACGTCGATGTTGTCCACACCCACGCCGCCACGGATGATGAGCTTCAGCTTGCCGCCCTTGGCCTCGTCGATGTGGTTGGCACGGACCTTGGTCTTGGAGCGGACCACCACGGCGTCAAAGTCCCGCAGGGCGGCGCCCAGCTGATCCGGCTCATAGAACTGCTCCACCACCTCGTGGCCCAGCTCACGCAGCTGCGCCATGGCGGCCTTGTCCATACCGTCTGTAATAAGAATACGCATAGTAATATTCTCCTTCGATGATACGTTTTGTTGTCGGAATGTGGCGATTTGTCCGGTTTTCCGGACCTGCGTCCCGAGAGACAGACGTTACGCCTGATGCTCAGCCTCGAACTTGGTGAGGAACTCCACCAGAGCCTCCACACCCTCCTTGGGCATGGCGTTATAGATGGAGGCCCGGAGACCGCCCACGGACTTGTGGCCCTTCAGGTTGTCGAAGCCGGCCTCCTTGGAGGCGGCCACCACGGCGGCATCCAGATCCTTGTCGCCGGTGACGAAGGGGACGTTCATGAGGCTGCGGTCCTGAGGCACCACGGCACCCTTGAAGAGCTTGGAGGAATCCAGGAAGTCATACAGCACCTTGGCCTTTTCAATGTTGCGCTTCTCCATCTCCTCCAGACCGCCCATGTTCAGCAGGTACTTGAATACCTTGCCGCAGCAGTAGATGGCCCAGCAGTTGGGGGTGTTATACATGGAGCCATTGTCGGCGTGAGTCTTGTACATCAGGTAGATGGGGGTCTTGGGGTCCAGATCGTCACGGATCAGATCCTCACGGATGATGACCACGGCCATGCCGGCGGGGCCCACGTTCTTCTGCACACCGGCCCAGATCAGGCCGTAGTCGGAGACGTTGCAGGGGCGGGAGAGGAACATGGAGGACTGGTCGGACACCAGCACATGGCCCTTGGTGTTGGGCAGCTTGTTCCAGGTGGTGCCGTTGATGGTCTCGTTTTCGCAGATGTAGACATAGTCGCAGTCGTCGGGGATGTCCAGATCGCTGCAATCGGGGATGTAGGAGAAGTTCTTATCCTTGGAGGAGGCGATGACGTCCACCTCACCGAACTTCTTGGCCTCGGCAATGGCCTTCTTGGACCATGCGCCGGTCTCCACATAGCAGGCCTTACCGTTCTTCATGAGGTTCATGGCCACCATGGCGAACTGCACGGTGCCGCCGCCCTGAATGAACAGGACCTTGTAGTTGTCGGGGATGTGCATCAGCTTGCGCAGGTCGGCCTCGGCCTCGTCAGCGATCTGCTGGAACACCTTGGAGCGGTGGCTCATCTCCATGACGCACATACCGCTGCCGCGGTAGTTCATCATCTCGTCCCGGATCTCCTCCAGCACGGGCTCCGGCATCATAGCGGGACCGGCGGAGAAATTGAATGTACGACCGTATTTCATCTTGTGGTTCCTCCTTTTTCCATTCAAGCGTTGTTTTCCTTGTTTTTGCCAGTTACCCATATTATAGTGCATCCCGTCGTGAGAATCAACAGGGAAAAATAAAAAATGTGAGATGGGCTGAAAGATTTTCAGCTTGACAAAAATTTCGTAGGGCGGCAGCGGCGGCGATTGACAGGTGCTGCAGGAAATGGTATAACAGACAGGATATAAAGATGCTGTAAAAAAAGCGGAGGGACGGGACATGGAACGGCTGAAGGAGCGGGTGGCCCACATCGGACAATATGCGGTGACGCTGCTGAAATGGATGGTACTGGGCGGCGTCATCGGACTGGTGGGCGGGATCATCGGGTCCCTGTTCCACATCGGCGTGGACACCGCCACGCAGGTGCGTCTGGCCCATCCGTGGGTGCTGTACCTGATGCCGGTGGGGGGCCTTGCCATCGTGGGGCTGTATCGGCTCACCAAAACGGAGGGAAAGGGTACCAACGACATCATCGCCTCCGTCCACTTTGGTGAGCAGGTGCCGGGGCTGCTGGTGCCGGTGATCTTCGTGTCCACGGTCATCACCCACCTGTGCGGCGGCAGCGCCGGACGTGAGGGCGCTGCCCTGCAGATCGGCGGCGGCATCGGCTATCAGGCGGGGCGGCTGCTGCGTCTGGGGGAGAAGGATCTGCCGCTGGCCACCCTGTGCGGAATGAGCGGCGTGTTCGCCGCCCTGTTCGGCACACCCCTGACGGCCACGGTGTTTGCACTGGAGGTCATCAGCGTAGGCGTTCTGTACTATGCCGGACTGGTGCCGTGCCTGACGGCGGCCTTGACGGGCTATCTGGTGTCGGTGCTCATGGGGGTGCCGCCCACCCGGTTCACGGTGACGGTTCCGGGGCTGGAGGTGCGGACCATGCTGCTGGTGATGGTGCTGGCGCTGCTGTGCGCCGTGGTCAGCATCCTGTTCTGCCGGGGGCTCCACGGGGTGGAGCATCTGCTGAAGCGGACGCTGAAAAACCCCTACCTGCGGGTGGCGGTGGGAGCGGCGGTGCTCATCGGCTTGACGCTGCTTACCAATGGAGACTACAACGGCGCAGGCATGGAGGTCATCGGTCGGGCCATCGCCGGACAGGCGGATCCGTGGGCATGGGTGTGGAAGCTGATCTTTACCGCCATCACCATCGGGTGCGGCTTTAAGGGCGGCGAGGTGGTCCCCTCCTTCTTCGTGGGAGCCGCCTTCGGCTGCGTGGCGGCGGGCTGGCTGGGTCTCCCGGCGGGCTTCGGGGCCGCTATGGGGCTGGTGTCGGTGTTCTGCGGGGCGGTGAACTGCCCGCTGGCCTCCATCATCCTCAGCGTGGAGCTGTTCGGCTCCGGCGATCTGCTGTATTTCGCCATGGCCTGCTCCATCAGCTATCTGATCTCCGGCTACTGTGGGCTGTACAGCAGCCAGACCATCCTCTACTCCAAGCTGCGGGCGGAGTTCATCAACGTCCGGACCCACGAATGAGGGTACATAAGAATACGCCTGCCGGGGCATACTGAGAGAAAATCAGTGCTTCGGGAGGCGTGTTTTTTATGGAGGATATCCTGCAGCAGGGGGGACAGATCACCCTGACGGCGCTGGGGTCGCTGGCGGCCCTGTTTCTGCTGACCAAGCTCTCCGGCAACAAGCAGGTGTCCCAGATGAACCTGTTTGACTATGTGATGGGCATTACCATCGGCTCCATCGCCGCCGAAATGGCTTCGGAGCTGGAATCGCCCCTGCGACCTCTTTGGGCCATGGTGGTGTATGGGCTGACGGCGTGGGGCATCGCCCTGCTGACCAACAAATCCGTCCGGGTGCGGCGGTTCATCACCGGCAAGCCGCTGATCCTCATGGACAGCGGTGTCATCTACCGGAAAAACCTGCGGCGAGCCCGGATGGATCTCAACGAATTTCTCATGTACTGCCGGGTATCGGGGTATTTTGACCTCAACCAGATCCAGACCGCCATTTTAGAGCACAACGGCACGGTGACGTTCCTGCCGGCGGCCATGCAGCGGCCGGTGACACCGGCGGATCTGTCCATGCAGCCCCGGCAGGAGCTGCTCCAGACCCCGGTGGTGCAAGACGGCCGGGTGCTGCCGGAGAATCTGCGGAAGGCGGGAAGGGACGGCGTGTGGCTGGAGCGGAAGCTGCGGGAGAAGGGATATCACGGCCCAGAGGAGGTGCTGCTGGCTATGGCGGCCGGCGGCGATCAGCTGGCGGTATATCCCATGGAGACCAAGAAGGAAGCCAGCGAAATGCCGTAAAACAGCAGGATATTGCGTAAAATACGCAATATCCTGCTGCTTTTATCGAAGCTGACCGGCCAGATGGCCGCTGGACCATGCCCATTGCAGATTGTAGCCGCCGCAGTCGCCGTCCACGTCCAGCACCTCGCCGCAGGCGTACAGGCCTGGGACCAGACGGCTTTGGAGGGTGTGGGGATCGAACTCGTCGGTGCGGAGCCCTCCGGCGGTGACCTGTGCCTGATCGAAGCCGCAGATGCCGGTGACGGGCAGAACAAAATGCTTGCAGGTGTGGGCCAGCGCCGCCAGTGCCTCCTCCGGGGCGTCTGCCAGGGGGAGGGAGGGGGAGAGCCCGGCGTACTTGGCCGCCATCTGGCTCAGGCGGCTGTGGAGGGCACCGGTGAAGGCCTGTCCGCAGGTGAACTCCCGGTTGCGGAGTGCCAGTGCCTGCCGGCGGCGCAGCCATGCGGCGGTGTCCGCTTCCGACTGCTCCGGCCACAGATCCAGCGACAGGGTCACGTCCTCACCAATGGCATAGCGGGAGATCTCGAAGATGGCGGGGCCGCTGACGCCGTACTCGGTGAAGAGAATTTCTCCGTGGTTCTCCGCCAGCACCTCCCGGCCCCGCCGCAGAGTAATGCGGGCGGTGTTTTTCACGCCCTTCAGGGAGCGGGGATAGGTGGGATCGGTTTTGAGCTGCACCAGCGCCGGGGTCAGAGCCGTGCGGTGGTGGCCCAGCCCCTTGGCCAGCCGATAGCCGTCCAGCACGCCGCCCACCTTGCTGCCGGCGGCGCCGCCTGCGGCCAGAATGACGCAGTCCATGCCCCGGAGGACCTCGCCGCTCTCCAGCGTCACGGTAAAGCCCTGCCCCCGGCACTTCAGGGAGGTGACGGGGTCACCGGTCCGCAGGGTCAGCCGATCCGGCTGTCCCTCCAGCGCCAGACGCAGCACATCCAGCACGGAATTGGCGGTGTTGGAGCGGGGATACAGCTTGCCGTCGGGCTCCTCCACCGTGACGAGGCCCAGCTGGTGGAAAAAGCGCAGCGTTTCCGCCACCGGGAAGGCCTCCAGCGCAGGGCGGCAGAAGTCCGGGTCGGCTCCGTGGTAGTGAGCCGGGGAGGCATGGCGGTTGGAGAGGTTGCACCGGCCGTTGCCGGTGGACAGCAGCTTGCGGCCTACCCGGCCCTGCCGCTCCAGCAGCGTCACCCGGTTCCGGGGATCGGAGAGGGCCGTCAGCGCCGCCATCAGGCCGGAGGCCCCGCCGCCGATGATGCAGACCTCACTCATGGCGCTGTGCCTCCAGCCGCTTGCGGGTGAGATAGCCCTCCAGCATCAGGGACGCCGCCACGGCATCCACCACCTTTTTGCGCTGTTTGGCGTTCTTTCCATTGTTAAATAGGATGTTGTGGGCATCCACCGTGGTGCGCCGCTCGTCCCACAGGGTCACGGGGAGGTCTGCCGCCTGCCGCAGCGTCTCGGCGAAGGCAGCGGCCTTCTCGGCACGGGGACCCACGGTGCCGTTCATGTTCTTGGGATAGCCCAGCACCAGCTCCGTGACCCCGTGCTCCGGGAGCAGCCGGAGGATCTCCTGCACCACCACCTCCGCCTTGCGGCTGTCGATGACGGTGGTGAAGCCCGCCAGCGTGCCGGTGGCGTCGGAGATGGCGATGCCGGTGTGGGCGTCGCCGTAATCAATGGCCATGATCTTCATTCTCACATACCTCGCAGGGTGAATTTTTCTCTATCATACACAACTTTTCCCTCCGGCGCAACCGGTGGCAGAGAAAAAACCGGAGAAGGGGGGAGAAAAGCGCCGTTTTCATGAAAAATCTTCTCCTTTTCGTGAAAAAACGCCTTGACGGAGGGACTTGCCTGTGTTAGAATAATCCTTACCTGTGGACATGGGCTTTCTTTTCATGCGTTTTTTCGCTTCTGACGCAGAAAAGAGGCTGCGCCCTTCAGGGAGGCAAGCGGCGGTCCGGCGGGGCCGGAGCCGTCAATCTAATAAGGAGGTGCCGTTAGATGCGAGTGAAGATCACTTTGAGATGCAATGAGTGCAAGCAGAGAAACTACAACACGATGAAGAACAAGAAGAACAACCCTGACCGTCTTGAAATGAACAAGTATTGTCCCTTCTGCAGAAAGCATACGGTCCATACCGAAACCAAGTAATTGGAAGGAGAAACAGCGATGGCAGAGGAAAAGAAAGTCAAGAAGGATCACGGCAAGTGGTTCCGTGAAATGAGAAGCGAACTGATGAAGGTGGTATGGCCCAGCGCCAAGACCACGGCCAAGAACACCGGCACTGTGCTGCTGTGCTCTCTGGGTGTGGGCGCCTGCATCTGGATCTTTGACGGCGTGGCTGTGCTGGCCGTCAAGACGCTGATCGGCCTGTTTACGCACTAAGGAGCGGAGCATGGCTGATAACGCAAAATGGTATGTCATCCACACCTATTCCGGCTATGAAAATGCGGTGAAGGCGGCCATTGAAAAGTCCGTGGTGAACCGCAATATGTCCGACATGGTCCTGAAGATGGAGATCCCTATGGAGACCGTCACCGAGGTCACCGAGTCGGGTGTCATGAAGGAAGTGGAGCGCAAGGTATTCCCCGGTTACGTCCTCATTAAGATGATCTTGACAGATGACACCTGGCATCTGATCCGCAACATCCGTGGCGTCACCGGCTTCGTAGGAGAGGCCAACAAGGCCATCCCCCTGACGGAGGAGGAGGTCACTGCACTGGGCGTGGAAAAGCACGAGATCGTGGTGCTGTACAACGTGGGCGATACCGTGAAGATCACGGACGGCCCTCTGGCCAGCTTCATGGGTACCGTGGAGGAGATCGACGCCGACAAGAACAAGGTTCGTGTGGTGGTCTCCATGTTCGGGAGAGAGACTCCCGTAGAGCTGGAACTCGATCAGGTCGAGGTCGTCCAGCCCTGAGTGCGTCGGACGCACACAGGCCGGAGCATCCCCTCCGGCGCAAGTGGGAGAGACGCTGCGCGTCTCGCCAAGAGCAGGTCCGGTATTTGACCGGCTGCTACCACATTTTTATGAAGGAGGTGCCTCTTTATGGCACAGAAAGTCGTTGGTTATGTAAAACTGCAGATCCCTGCAGGCAAGGCAACCCCCGCACCCCCCGTTGGTCCCGCTCTGGGCCAGCACGGCGTGAACATCGCCGCTTTCACCAAGGAGTTCAACGAGCGCACAAAGAATGACATGGGTCTCATCATCCCCGTGGTCATCACCGTGTACGCCGATCGCTCTTTCACCTTCATCACCAAGACCCCCCCGGCTGCGGTGCTGATCAAGAAGGAGTGCAACATCGAGTCCGGCTCCGGTGTGCCTAACAAGACCAAGGTGGCCACCATCTCCAAGGCCTCCATTCAGAAGATCGCTGAGCTGAAGATGCGTGATCTGAACGCTGCTTCTCTGGAAGCTGCCATGAGCATGATCGCCGGCACCGCCCGTTCTATGGGCGTCGTCGTGGGCGAATAAGGAGGGTGTAAGAGATGTTTAGAGGTAAGAAGTATAAAGACAGTGCAAAGCAGATCGACCGTGGGACCCTGTACGATCCCAAGGAGGGTCTGGAGCTGGTATGCAAGACCGCTTCCGCCAAGTTTGACGAGACCGTCGAGCTGCACGTGAAGCTGGGCGTTGACTCCCGTCACGCCGATCAGCAGGTTCGTGGCGCCATCGTGCTGCCCAACGGTACCGGCAAGACCGCCCGTGTGCTGGTGTTCGCCAAGGGCGACAAGGCCGACGCTGCCCGTGAGGCCGGCGCCGATTTCGTGGGCGATATGGACATGGTGGAGAAGATCCAGAAGGAGAACTGGTTTGACTTCGACGTGGTGGTCGCTTCCCCCGACATGATGGGTGTTGTGGGCCGTCTGGGTAAGCTGCTGGGCCCCAAGGGCCTGATGCCCTCCCCCAAGGCCGGCACCGTCACTCCCGACGTGGCCAAGGCCGTGAAGGAGGTCAAGGCCGGTAAGGTGGAGTATCGTCTGGACAAGACCAACATCATCCACTGCCCCATCGGCAAGGTGTCCTTCGGCGCTGACAAGCTGTATGAGAACTATTCTGCTCTCATCGGTGCCATCATCAAGGCCAAGCCCGCCGCTGCCAAGGGCCAGTATATCAAGTCCTGCGTGGCTGCCGCCACCATGGGCCCCGGCGTGAAGATGAACGCCAACAAGCAGATCTGACGCTGCACCGGGCCGATTCGACCCGAAACGCTTCAATATCTTCGGTAGGGTGCTTGACAAAGCGCCCGGCCGCTGGTATAATATCTGATGCGTTCCAAAGACAGCAGGTGGCGCAAGCCGTAAGTCCTGCCGAGGATGGCAAATCGATTTTGATTGCTTACACCGTCCTTGTGTCCTTGGATACAGGGACGGTTTCCTTTTTTTGAACGCACCGACAATTTTTCCGGAGGTGAAATCAAAGAAATGCCCAACGCAAAAGTTCTGTCTGAGAAGCAGGCCGTCGTGGCGGCGCTGACCGAAAAGCTGCAGAACGCAGCTGCCGGTGTCATCGTTGATTACAAGGGCATCACGGTGGCAGAGGATACCACTCTGCGTACCCAGTGCCGTGAGAACAACATTGACTACGCTGTCGTCAAGAACACCCTGCTGCGCTTTGCTTTCAACAATGTGGGCCTGAACGAGCTGGACGATCAGCTCAACGGCGCCACGTCTCTGGCCGTGTGCATGGACGACCCCGTCGCTCCGGCCCGTGTGATCGCAGAGTTCGCAAAGAAACTCAACGGCAAGTTCGAGATCAAGGGCGGCTTCATGGACGGCAAGGTCGTCTCCCTGGAGACCGTCAATGCTCTGGCTGCCATCCCCGCTCTGCCCGTGCTGCAGGCTCAGGTTCTGGGTACCATGCTGGCTCCCATTTCCGCTCTGGCCTGCGTGCTGAAGCAAATTGCAGAGAAGCAGGGCGCTCCCGCTGAGGAAGCCGCTGCCGAGTAATGAGACGTTTCGTCTCGACCCCTATCTAAAAAAACATCTTACAATTAGGAGGCTTATCAAAATGTCCGAGAAAGTTACTGCTATGATCGAAGAAATCAAGGGCCTGACCGTTCTGGAGCTCAGCGAGCTGGTTCACGCTCTGGAGGAGGAGTTCGGCGTTTCCGCCGCTGCCATGGCTGCTCCTGCTGCCGGCGCTGCTGCTCCCGCTGCTGAGGAGAAGACCGACTTCAACGTCGTTCTGACCGGCTTCGATGCCGCTCAGAAGATCAAGGTCATCAAGGTCATCCGTGAGGTCATGGGTCTGGGTCTGGCCGAGGCCAAGGCTGCCGTCGAGGGCGCTCCCACCACCATGAAGGAGGGTCTGTCCAAGGAGGATGCCGAGGCTCTGAAGAAGCAGGTCGAGGAAGTCGGCGGCAAGGTCGAGCTGAAGTAAGTAATTCTTCATATGGAAAAGAGCGTTCCGCAGGGAACGCTCTTTTTTTGTCGCCTCGCTCCGGTTTGGCCTGAGCTGCACGGAGCATCGGCCCGACGTTCCATAGATGAAATTTTTTTCAAAGAAATTTTACAAAATACGGCATAAAATCCATGAAACTAACTATTATTTACAATAATTCGGAAAAACGATTGCATTGCTTAAGAAATGGGAGTAAAAAACAGATTATATACTTAATTTTTCGTTAAGCAATTTTTCCACGCTGACTATCCAACGCTCCACCACATTGGGGCGTGTTTTCGTGTGGAGAGATGGCTGACATCGGGGAATAAAAGGAGCCTGCATGGAGTTTTTCACGAATTTTTTGACGCTGCTGGGGGAGCATTATGCGCTGGTACTGGTGGCCTGCGCCGAACTGGTGGCGGATGTTCTGCCGCTGAGCCTTCGGCCCCGCAAGCGGGTGCGCCATGCTCTTTGAACGGCTCTATGAGGACAATGTTTCCGGCAAAATCTCTGACGAACGCTTTTCCAGAATGTCCCGGAGATACGAGGACGAGCAAAAGGAGCTGACCGAGAAAATCAAACAGCTCCGCTCCGAAATCG
>OFMI01000091.1_pt1 | contig 83592 bp, 76 predicted proteins | sample 1541741 | NCBI WGS metagenome assembly OFMI01 (sample SAMN04209219, study PRJEB22552) | human gut metagenome | biome: gut; material: feces | host: Homo sapiens | place: USA: Oklahoma | reverse complement strand
GGGCTCTGCCGAGGGGGTTTTTCTGCCCGCCCGCGCTGCCACCTCCTTTGAAAATGGTCTGCGGCAGCGCGGCAGAGGCACCGCGCTGCGGCGCCCGAAGGGCGAGCGTAAAACTTCTTCTGTAATTTTTGTCACTTTTACCAGTTGTTTATTATTGTTATTATTATAAAATATATATTGTGTAAGCTGTTTGTAAAGTAAAAGTAAATAACGGACAGCGTGCGGCACGTTCGCGTTTGAAAAGAACGAAAAAGGAGGAGAATTATTCTATGAAAAAGCTTCTTAGTGTGTTTCTGGTAGCGGGCATGCTGCTGGCCATGGTGGCCTGCGGCGGCGCCCCTGCATCTTCCGGCACGGCGTCCGGCTCGGCCGCGGCATCCGGCTCGGGCGGCTCGGCAGAGCCCAGCGGCAAGCTGGTGATTTACTCGCCCAACTCGGACACCCAGGTGGCAAGCAGCCTGACCAACGGCTTTATGGTGAAATACCCCAATATTGAAGTGGAGCTTCAGTCTATGGGCACGGGCGATGTTCTGGCCCGCATTGAGGCTGAAAAAGAGAACCCCCAGGCTGACATCAACTGGGGCGCCATCAACTACAACTTCTACCACCAGCACCCCGACCTGTGGGAGCCGTACATTTCGCCCAATGAGGAAAATCTCGATGAAAACTACCGCAACAACACGGACGGCAACGTTTCGTACAGCAACCTGTCCGGCAGCGGCTGCTTTATTCTGAACAACACCCTGCTGGAAGAGCTGGGCGTGGAAGTAAACGGCTATGCCGACCTGCTGCAGCCTGAGCTGAAGGGCAAAATTGCCATGGGCGACCCCACCGCGTCCTCCAGCGCCTTCGCCGAGCTGACCAACATGCTGCTGGTGATGGGCGAGGGCGACACCCCCGCCGAGTGCTACCAGAGCGACGCCGCGTGGGATTACATCGACAAGTTTATCGACAACCTGGATGGCATCGTGCTCTCCAGCTCTTCGCAGGTGTATAAGGGCGTTATCGACGGCGAATACGCCGTGGGCGTCTCTTACGAAGACCCCGTTGTGCAGGCCATTATCGACAATGCCGAAAATCCCGACGCAGACCTCTCGCTTGTCTACCCGGAAGAGGGCGCCGTGTGGCTGCCCGCCGGCGTGGCCATTGTGAAGAATGCCCCCAATATGGAGAACGCCAAGCTGTTTGTGGATTATCTGCTGAGCGAGGAATGCCAAACGGCCCTTGCCGAGACGACTATCCGCGGCACCATCACCTCCATCCCGCAGACGAACGAGGCTATGAAGCCCTTTGACGAGATCAATGTGGTGTATGAAGACCAGCAGGCCGTGGCCGAGCAGCAGACCAGTATGCTGGAGCGCTGGACGGATCTTCTCACCGGCTGAGCGGGAGTTTGAAAACAATATCACAAGGGGAAAACTGATATGAGTGTTTGTATTCGCATTAAAGATGCCGTAAAAAAATACGGCGACAATACAATCATCTCAGATCTGTCTCTGGATATCAAGGAGGGTGAGTTTTTCACCCTCCTTGGTCCATCTGGGTGTGGAAAGACGACGCTTCTGAGAATGATTGCAGGCTTCAACAGCATTGAAGGGGGCGATTTCTACTTCAATGACAAGCGCATCAACGATATAGACCCTGCCCGCCGCAACATCGGTATGGTGTTTCAGAACTATGCCATCTTCCCCCACATGACAGTGCGGGACAACGTGGCCTTTGGCCTGAAAAACAGAAAGGAATCGAAAGAGACCATTCAGGCCGAAACCGACAAGTTTATGGAGCTGATGCATATTAAGGAATATGCAGACCGCATGCCCGACAGGCTTTCCGGCGGGCAGCAGCAGCGTGTGGCGCTGGCCCGCGCGCTTGTCATAAAGCCCGATGTGCTTTTGATGGACGAACCGCTGAGCAACCTGGACGCAAAGCTTCGTGTGGAGATGCGCACGGTGATAAAAGAGATACAGCACACGGTGGGCATCACTAACGTGTATGTTACCCACGACCAGGAGGAGGCCATGGCCGTGTCGGACCGCATTGCCGTCATGAATCAGGGCGACATCCAGCAGGTGGGCACGCCGAAGGCTATCTACCAGAGGCCCGCCAACCTGTTTGTGGCAACGTTCATCGGGCGCTCGAACATTCTGCCCGGCACGCTGAAGATGCAAGGCGGCAAGTGCGTGCTCTGCTTTGACGCCGGGTTTGAGGTAGAGATGCACAATGTGCTGCCCGAACAGCAAAAGCAGCAGCGCGTGCAGATATCGGTGCGCCCGGAGGAATTTGTGCTGAGCACCTCGCAGGAAGCCGGCGGCCTGAAGGCCACGGTGGACAGCAGCGTGTTCCTGGGGCTGAACACCCACTATTTTGCCCATACGGACGAGGGCGAGCGCATCGAAATTATTCAGGAGTCGCAGATAGACAGCGTCATCCCCGATGGGGCCGTCATTCGCCTGGGGGTAAAAACGGAAAAGATAAACGTGTTTGGGGAAGACGGCGCACACAACCTGCTGGAAGGCGTGCACGACGACAACGCGGTTTGACAGACAGGGGGCGAAGCTATGAAAAAAACAAAAAGGCTGGACCCATGGATGGCAGTTACCCTTGCCATTCTGGGCTGCTACCTGCTGTTCCTTATTTACCCGATGTTCAACCTGCTGCGGCAGTCGGTGTTCAACGGGGAAACGGGTGCCTTCACGCTGGAATATTTCCAGAAGTTTTTCGGCAAAAGCTATTACTTTTCCACATTGTGGAATTCGTTCAAGGTATCTGTGGCGGCCACCGTCATCACGCTGGTCATCGGCGTACCCCTGGCCTATGTGTATAATATGTATTACATAAAGGGCCGTGGCTTTCTGCAGATTATCATTATTCTGTGCAGCATGTCGGCGCCTTTTATCGGCGCCTATTCGTGGATATTGCTTTTGGGCAACTCGGGGCTTATCCGCAAAACCATCAAATCTCTGCTGGGCGTCACGCTGCCCAGCATATACGGGTTCAACGGCATTCTGCTGGTGCTTTCGCTTCAGCTTTTCCCGCTGGTGTTTTTGTACGTTTCAGGCGCCATGAAAAACATCGACAACTCTCTGCTGGAGGTGTCGGAAAACATGGGCTGCAAGGGCGTGAGGCGCTTTTTCAAGGTGATTCTGCCGCTGTGCATGCCCACCATTCTGGCGGCTACTCTGCTGGTGTTCATGCGCGCCTTTGCAGATTTCGGCACGCCGTTGCTGATTGGGCAGGGCTACCGTACCTTCCCGGTAGAAATATACAATGCCTTCTTTTCTGAGACGGCGGGCGGCGACTACGGCTTTGCCTGCGCCACGTCGGTAATAGCCATTCTCATTACCACGGTGGTGTTCCTTGTGCAGAAGCATACGTCCAACCGTTTTTCCTTCACCATGAGCGCGCTTCACCCCATCGAGCGCAAAAAGGCGAAGGGGCCGTTCAACGTGCTTATCCACGTTTTTGCCTATGGCGTAGTGGGCGTGGCGTTCATGCCGCAGCTTTACATCCTGTATGAATCCTTCCGCAAAACCTCCGGCAAAGCGTTTGTGCCGGGCTATTCGCTGGAAAGCTACCGCTCGGCCTTTCAGGTGGCGGGCAGCGCCATCAAAAACACCTTTGTCATTGGCCTGAGCGCCCTGGCCGTCATCATCCTGCTGGCGGTGCTGGTGGCCTACCTGGTGGTGCGCCGCAGAAATACGGCCAACAACGTCATTGACATTATGAGCATGCTGCCCTACATCATTCCGGGCAGCGTGGTGGGCATTGCGCTTATCATGGCCTTCAACCAGAAGCCGCTTATCCTCACGGGCACCATGATTATCATGGTGATAGCCCTTGTGATACGCCGCCTGCCGTACACAATACGAAGCTCGGTGGCAACTCTGCAGCAGATACCCATTACGGTAGAGGAGGCCGCTATCTCGCTTGGCGCCTCAAAGGTAAAGACGTTTTTCCTCGTCACGGTGCCCATGATGGCAAACGGTATCATCTCTGGCGCCATACTCAGCTGGGTGACCATTATCACCGAGCTCTCCACGGCCATCTGCCTGTATACAGTGCGCACGCAGACGCTGACGCTGGCTATTTATGTGTATGTGTCGCGCGGCAACGACGGCATCGCCGCGGCGCTGGCCACCATTCTGTCTTTGACTACGGTGGTGTCTTTGTGTATTTTCATGAAGGTGTCCAAGTCGAAAGACGTGACGCTTTGACGGGAGGTGCTTTATGAAACCGGTGGTAGAAAGGCTGATGGGCAAAACCATCATCAGCGTGCAGGCCTATGAGGATACGCCTCTGTACGGCCCGCAGAACATGCGCGTAATGGCGCAGAGCGTGCTGATGGGCGGGGCCGAGGGCCTGCGCGCGTGCTGGCCTCAGGATATCCGGGCCATACGCGCCGTCACCGATAAGCCTATCGTGGGCATTTACAAGGATTTTCCCGAAGGGCAGAACCCTCTTGACGCCATCTACATCACCCCTACGCTGGAGCGTGCAAAAGAAGTGGTGGAGGCCGGGGCCGACGTGCTTGGCCTTGACTGTACCCTGCGCCCCCAGCGCGGGCTTGCAGAGCTGAAGAAGCTGCTGGGCGAGGTGCACAGGCTGTGGCCGCACATTGCCGTCATGGCAGACCTGGCTACCCTGGAAGAGGGCGTGGCTGTGGCAGGGACGGGCCTTGTGGACATCATCTCCACCACCCTCAGCGGCTACACCCGCAGCAGCCTGGACAGAAAGGGCGAAAAACCGGATGTGCGGCTGATACGCGAGCTGAAAAAGGCTGTGCATCTTCCGGTGAACGGCGAGGGACATATTTGGGAGCTGGCCGACCTGGAGGCCGTGCTGGATGCCGGGGCCGATATGGTGACGATAGGCTCTGCCGTCACGCGGCCGCACCTCATCACCGAGCGCTTTGTGGCCTGCCAGCACCGCTGGCGCGCCAAAGCGCAGCCGTCGGAAAACGGGTGAAAAAGAAAAGACCAGGGGCATCTCCCTGGGGCCGGGCGGGGAAATGGACGCTTTGCCCTGCTGTTTCGGCACAATATACAACAGTCAAGCCCCCATGGCAGCCGTCAGGCTTGCCATGGGGGCTTTTCCGCTTTTTGTATCCGGGCCCGCGGGGGCAAAAGCACATGCGCCGCTGAACGGCGGAGTTTGTGTGTGCGGCGGCAAAGAAAGGCTTGCCGCCTGCCTCTGGCAGGGGGCTGTTTGCCTGCTGCGCGCGGGTATTTTGCCGAACAAAGCCGCGGCGCCCTCTGCGGCCGCAAAAGGAAATAGACAGCCGCTGTGCCGGAAGCCTCTCTTTGGCCGGGGCGGCTTCCGGCCCTGTCACGGGCGAAATGCCCCGGCGCCTTTTATGTGTGCGCATTGGCTGCTAAAAAGAGTGTTGCGGTGCGGGAATGCTCTTCTTTGGCAGGAATGCCCTTCGGCCCGGCCCCGGCCAAAACAGCCGGCGCTCGCTATGCATGGGCCCGGCGCTCAGGCAAGCGGCAGGAACAATTCAGCGCAGGCGCCGCCCTGCGGGCGGTTTGAAAGCACCAGCCTACCGCCGTGCAGCCGGGCGGCCTCGTCGGCAATGGCAAGGCCCAGGCCCATATGCCCTGCGGCGGGGCTGCGCGCGGCATCGCCGGAATAGAAGGGCTGCGTCCCCAGGCGCAGGGCTTCGGGTGAAAAGCCGGGGCCCTCATCCAGCACACAAAAGCACAGCTGGCCGCCGTCCTGCCGGATGGAAAGGCGCACAAGGCCGTTTTTGGGCGAGACGGCAACGGCGTTTTCCACAAGGTTCAGCACAGCGCGGCACAAAAGCTCCCGGGCGCAGGCAAACGCTGCCGGGCCGCCCTGCGGCACAGCCTGCTGAAAGCGCAGCCCGTCTTTTGCACACAGGGCCTGCGCGTCCCTGCACAGGGCCGCAAACAGAGGGGCGGCCGGGGTTTCGGCCCTTTCCTCCTTCTGCGCGGCCAGCGCGGCCACGGCGCGCAGCGAATCTACATACTGCTGTGCGCGCCCGGCGTTGCGCACAATGCCCTGCGCCAGCGCCTGCTGCGGGGCAGGCAGGCCGTCCTCGCACAAAAGCTCGGCGTTGCCGCTGATGACGGTGAGGGGCGTTTTCAAATCGTGCGCCAGGGCGGCAAGCTGCCTGCGGCGCAGGGCCTCCGCATGCCACTGGCTGTTCAGCGAGGCCGCCAGCTCCTGCCGCAGGCTGTCCATGGTGGCCAGGGCGGCGGCAAATTCCCGCACGCGGGGCCTGCCCTTCGGCCAACTTTCCAGCGTGCCGGCGGCAATGGCGCCGCCCGCCTCGGCCAGAAGCTGCGCGTCCGCCCGCAGGCGTTTTGTCACGCCGTGTGTGAGCCACACCACGCTGCCAAGGCATGCCAGTGCGGCGGCTGCTAGGAATATGGTTTGAAAATCCGGCAGCTTGCCGCGCAGGGCCGGGTTTGCGTAGGGCACGGCGTAGTCGTACTGAAAGTAGGCCACGGCGCCGTCCGCCAGCGGCACGGCGGTGTGGTACTGCGTGTAGCCCCAGTTGCCGCTTCCGCCGCGCCAGGCGTTCAGGGCTTTTTCCAGGTGCCAGCCGTCCATGTTGGTACGCAGCACTTCCGCGTCCGCCTGCGGCGAAGAGAATACGGCCCAGCGGCACAGGCCCGGCAGCCTGCCGTCGGGAAAGCTGGCCGCCGTGTGCCCGGCAGCCATGGCGGCGCCCTGCGCCGCCGCCTCGCTGCCCACTGAGGCTGGCAGAATAAACCCGCAGTTGATAAGAAGCTGAAAGCTGAACAGCGCCGCAAGGCACACTGCAAGGCACATAAGGCCCGCCGCCAGCAGGTAGCGCCACAGAAGCCCTGCGAGGGAAAGCCCCCTTATTCGCTTTTCCATTTGTACCCTACCCCCCACACTGTCTCGATGGGCGAAAGGCCGAAGGCCTTCAGTTTTGCGCGGATATTCTTCACATGCTCGGCCACGGCGGAATCGTCCGCCGTGCCGTCAAAGCCGAACACGGCCTCATAGATTTGTTCTTTGGAAAACGTCTGCCCCGCGTGCAGGGCAAGAAATTCGCATATGGCATATTCGCTTTTTGTGAATTTCACGGGCGTATCTGCACAGAAAGCCGCCTTGCCGGGCATATCGAACGAGACGCCGCCCCGGCGCACATACGCGGCGGGCGCGCGCGTTTCACGCCGCAGGTGCGCGGCCACGCGGGCGCGCAGCTCTGCAATGCGGAAGGGCTTGGAGAGGTAATCGTCCCCGCCCAGGCCCAGCCCGGTGAGCACGTCCGCCTCCTGTGTTTTTGCAGTGAGAAACAGGATGGGGCAGGCCGCAAGGGCGCGGATGCGCGCGCAGGTGGCAAAGCCATCCTCGCCGGGCATCATCACGTCCAGCAGGATGCAGTCCGCCCAGCGGCACGCCTCGGGTGTTACGGCGGCCCCGCAGGCAAGCGTTTTCACCGTGTGCCCGTCGCGCCCCAGCGCTGCCTGTAAAAGCGCGCGCATGTCTTCATCATCGTCTACGGCAAGGATATTGGCCATCCTATCTCACCTCTTATCGCATCAAAATGGGGTACAGCGCGCACGAAAGGGCGTACAGCACGTATATGTGCGCGGGGTAAAACACATAGAAAAAACGCCCAAGCAGGCGGCCGCCGCCCCCGCGCGCGCCGTTGTACGCAAGGAACAGAAGGGCTGCAAAGGCGCTCATCCACTCATACCCCATGGTGAACAGCGCCGAGAGGGGCAGGCCCGTCAGATGGATGCCGAGCAGCACGGTGCCTCCCTCGGTGAGAAGCGTCCAGCCGAACCACGCCCCGGCCTGCACGCCGCGGCGGCCGCGCAGGGCATACAGCAGCACGCCGCCCAGTATGAAATACAGGCTGCCGTCCAGAATGACGCTGGTAGAGGGCAGAACGGTGTAAAACAGCAGCCCCAGAATGCCCTGATGCTTTCCCAGCAGCGGCGCCAGCAGATATATGGCAAAATAGGGCCAGGCAATGGGCGCGGCCAGCAGCAGGAGGCCGCGCAGAAATTTGCGGCTGCGCACAAAATCTACGCCCCACAGCATCACCAGAATGAGGGTGAAGGTAGAGAGCATGGCGTTCTGTGGGAAAAAGCCGTCCGCCCGCTGAAGGCCGGGCAGCAAAATGCAGGCGTACTGCACGGCCCCCATGGCCGCACCCAGCAGCCAGATGCGCAAAAAGTAGCGCTTTTTGCTGTGGGTATGGGCCCAGCCCTCCACAAGGCAGAACAGAAACAGCGGCGCCGAAAGGCGCCCCAGCCAGGTGAAGAGCAGGGGGATGGCGCCGGTGAAGCCGAAAAAGTAATGGATATGGTCCAGCAGCATCAGGCTGAGGGCCAGCAGCTTCAGCCCATTCTGTGTGATGCCCTGCCGGGCCCCGGCAGGGGAAAGCGTTGCAGTTTGCATGATAAAACACTCCTTTTCTTTCCATGGGGGCACTGTGCGCGCAAAAGGCGGCTGTGTGCCCTGTGAAAAGAAGTGTACCGGCTATTTATCAGGAATTTATAAGGGGCGCGAAAAATATTTCGCGCCCCTTTGTGTGCCCGGAACGGTTCAAAGCCCGTGCAAAAGCGGGCGTATTTCGCGGGCATTCCGGCAGATGAACGCGTCCATGCCCTGCTTTGTGAGCCAGCGGTATACGCACCCCTGCGGGGTGGTGCCCATGCGGTAATATTCCACGATGTTCTTCATTTGCGCCGCCAGCGCGTGCGGCCCGTAATAGGGCAGGTATTCGTTCAGAAAGCCCCCGGCGCCCGCCAGCACCTGCAGGGGCTCGAAGGCAGGGTTTTCCGCAAGAAACTGCATATCCAGCCCGTACCAGTCTTTTTTCTGCTCCAGCGTCAGGGCAATATCCTCCGGCGTGCCGAAGGCGGTGCCCGACGCCGCGCGCACAGGCTCTACGATGTCGCGCACCCATGCGCGGTCTGTCAGCAGATGGATGTAATAGGCCGCGTAAAAGGCACGCGCCTTTGGGGCGTGCGTCTTTCCGTCCAGATAGGCGGCGCGGAAGGCGGCCGCATCGCAGTTGCGCTTGTACCCGTCCGGCGCCCAGTGCGTCACCTGCGTGGGCGGGTCGAACACATTTTCTGCAATATAGGCGCCGCAGTCCGGCCCGACAGAGCCTACATAATAGGCCGTGGCCTCCTGCGGTGTGCCGGTGAACGGCGCGCTGAGGGCCTGCGCCACGCGAAGATGCACCATCCAGGATGCCATGTCATTCCCCTCCTTTGCAAAGATGCCGCGGCGCATGGCCGCACCGCGGCTTTTGGGGGCTATACGAAATAGACCAGTTCATCCTCCGGCGGCTGGGCGGGCGTCACGCTTTCCGCCTGCAGCCAAGGCCCTGGCCCCTGATAGATGGCATGCTTTTTCACAGTCACCCTGGCCGTCACCGTCACCCAGGTGCGGTGCTTGAGCTGCCCGGCGTTTTCCGCCTCGCAGATAAGCCCGATGAACGAGATATCCTCTGCGCAGCACGTCATGCCGAAGCGCCCGGCCACAAAGCAGCCCTCCGGCACGCGCTTTGTCTGGCACACATAGGCCTTGAAGCGGATGGTCTTGCCCAGATATTTTTTTACATTGTCGAAGATGTCGATATAAAACAGGCCGTAATCCTCATCGCCTATCTCCACCACGTCTGCGTCCATATCAAAGGGCAGCTCGTCCACAATGGTGTCCGGCTCTACCTCGCCGTTCACCGTCTCGAACAGAATCTGCGCGCGGCGGTTCACCATGCGCACGGCGCGGTGCAGGGTGGCCTTGTCGGTGGCGTCCGTCACGCGGTTGAAAATAACCACGTCCGGCTCCTGCACCTTTTCCACGGCAAGCTGGCGCATGTTGGCAAGGTAAGCGGGAAAGGTGGAGGAATCGGCCACGGTCATCATCTGGAATATCTCCCACCCTTTGGGCAGCGCGTCATACAGCGCCTGCACGGGCCACATACCGTTGTACTCCACCAGCACCCTGTCCACGCGGTGCTTTTTCGTGTATTCTTCAAAAAGCTCCCGCGTCAGGGCCTGCTGCCCCTCTACGGGCAGCACGGCCACATTGCCGCCTGCGAATTTCTCCGGAACGTACTCTGTCTCGCCGTCCTCGCACAGCACAAGAAGCGTTTTTTCCCCGGTGTTGAAGTCCGGGTCCTCCAGCGTCTCCTGAATAAAGCTGGTTTTTCCGGCCTCCAGAAAGCCGAGGAACACATAAAGCGGAACAGCCATTTGCCGCCCTCCTTTTTACAAATGGAACAGGCCGCGCAGGGCCTCGTCTGCAAGGCCGGCGCCGATAACGCAGATGCGGCCGGTGTAATCCGGCGCACCGGCGCGCACGCTGCCCTCGCCCGGCACATAGTCGAAATGCAGCCAGCCCTGCGGCCCGGCCACGATGCCCTTGGCGCGCAGCACAGCGCCGTATTCGCCGGAATCCAGCGCGGCAAAGGCGCCGTTCAGCTCGGCCTCAGTATACACGCGCGGCGTCTCGCCGCCAAAGCTTTGGAACACGTCGTCCGCGTGATGGTGGCCCTCATGGCCATGATGGTGCCCGCAGCCGCAGGCATCGCCGTGCTCGTGGTGGTGTCCGTGGTCGTGCTCATGCTCATGCCCGTGATGATGGCCGTGCTCTTCTTCCTGATGTGCCTCGTGCCCGTGCCTGCATGCCTCGCAGGTGCAGCCCTCACTGTGGCTGTGCCCGTGGGCGTGCTCATGAGCCACCTCCTCGGCCAGCTGTGCCATCAGGGTGCCGCGGCGCTCCATCGCGTCCAGAAGCTGCGCGCCGGAGAGCTCGTCCCACGGTGTGGTGACAATGGGCGCCTGGGCGTTCTTTTCGCGCAGCAGCGCCACGGCGGCGGCCAGCTTTTCTTCGCTGATGTTCTGGGTGCGGCTGAGGATAATGGCGCTGGCGTGCTCGATTTGGTTGTTGTAAAATTCGCCGAAGTTCTTCATATACAGCTTCACCTTGCCCGCGTCGGCCACGGTGACAAAGCCGGCCAGCTCTGCGTCTGCATGCAGGGCCTGCACAGCGGCAATCACATCCGAAAGCTTGCCCACGCCTGAGGGCTCGATGAGGATGCGGTCTGGCGCATATTCGTCCAGTACCTTTTGCAGAGCCCTGCCGAAATCGCCCACCAGGCTGCAGCAGATGCAGCCGGAATTCATTTCTGTAATCTGGATGCCGGCCTCTTTCAAAAAGCCGCCGTCAATGCCGATCTCGCCGAATTCATTTTCAATCAGCACCAGCTTCTCACCGGCATAGCCGTCGGCAATGAGCTTTTTGATGAGCGTAGTTTTGCCCGCGCCCAAAAAACCGGAAAAAATCGTTATCTTTGTCATGCTAGCTCCTTCTTTTTATGTGCTTTATTTTTCTGTTCCAAAGGCAGTGCCGCCTCAGCCGGGGCGGCGCGCCGCCTGCACGCCTTCTGCACCCTCTGCTTTTTGCCGGGCGAAAAATTCCTCTGCCAGAAGGTCCATATAGACAAGGGCGTACAGCTTTCCGCGCCAGCGCCAGGCGTCCCGGCGGCGGCCGGCCTCCCGGAAGCCTGCACGGCGGTACAGTGCCAGGGCAGGGACGTTGCCCGCCCAGACGCTCAACCAAATGCTGTGGAGCCCCAGCGTGCCGAACCCATACTCCAGCAGGGCATCCAGCGCGGCGGCGCCAAGTCCGCGCCCGCGGGCTGCCGCCTCCCCGATGAACATGCCCAGGGTGGCGCTGCGCACCGTCTCGTCTATCCCTGCCAGCTCGCAGAACCCCACGGGGCGGCCGCCGGGCCGGGCAAGGATGAGAAAAGACGGCTTGCCCTGCCGGGAGGCAAAAAAGCCGCGCGCCATCTCTTCTGTGAAATCCACATCGGCTCCGCCGTAGTTTTCCGCCACAAAAGCATCCTTCATCCAGCGGCAGTACAGCGGGGCGTCCTCCGGCGTCACGGCCCGAAGCGTTACAGGGCCCTGCTTCGGGGCGGCGGGCGCCTGTCTGCCGGGCTGCCCGGGTTTCATGCCTTGTTCACTCATATGTGCTTTGCTCCAAGTAGGCCTCCAGCAGGCGCAGGGTGTTCTCTGCGCCCGCAAGGTGGCTGCGTTCGTACCCGTGCGAGGCGTATACGCCTGCGCCCACAAGGCCGTGGCGCACGTCATGGCCTGCGCGCAGGGTGCCCTCTACGTCCGAGCCGTAATAGGGATATATGTCCACGGCAAAATCCACGCCTGCGGCCTGTGCCGCGGCCACAAGGCCGTTCACCACAGCCTCGTGGTACGGGCCGCCGGAATCCTTCGCGCAGATGGACACCTGTTTTTCCGTGCAGCTCAGCCCTTCGCCCACACAGCCCATGTCTACACTGATGGCCTCGGTGACGCCCTGCGGCACGCTGGCGCTGCCGCCGTGGCCCACCTCTTCGAACACAGTGATATGATGCCATACAGCGCGCGCCGGCCTTTTGCCGCCTTCGACAAGGCCCCTGGCCTGCGCCAGCAGAATGGCCACGCTGAGCTTATCGTCCAGAAAACGGCTTTTGATGTAGCCGTTTTCGGTGATGGTGGTGCGTGCATCGAAACAGGCGATGTCGCCCGTGCGGATGCCCAGCGCCAGCACCTCCTCTTTGGAGGCGGCATCCTCGTCCAGCACAAGCTCCATGGAATCAAAGGTGCGCTTTTCATTCGAGTATTCGCCGTTCACATGCACCGAGGCATTCTTTAATTGGAATGTGCCGGAAAACACCCTGCCGCCGCGCGTGGCAAGGCGCACGTTCTCGGCCTCGGTGTTGTTGGCGTTTAGCCCGCCCAGCGGCGTCAGGCGCAGGCGGCCGTTCGGCTTTATTTCGGCCACCATGGCGCCCAGCGTGTCCAGATGGGCCTCCAGCAGCAGGCCGCCTTCGCCGCCCGCGCGCCCTTCGTTCACACACACCAGAACGCCGCCCTTGTTCGTCAGCGCGGGGGCAAAGCCCAGCGCCCTGTATTGCTCCAGCACATACTGCGCCGCGGCGGCGGTGTGGCCGGTGGGGCTGTCTATGGCCAGCACGGCCAGCAGCTGCTGCTTCAGATATTCCATTTGCGTCATGCGGGGTTCTCCTTTGATGAAAAATATACAGAATGCGCGCCGTGCGCGCAGGGCTCGTACCTCCGTTATTATACCTCCGCGCCTGGGCAGATGCAAGAAAAAGCCCGGCGGCCTGCGGCGCACAGGGCGCAGCGCAATGCCATTCCGGGCGTGGCTGCCGTTCAGCCGTGTTCGGCTGTGGCAATCAGATACTTGAATATCTGCGGCTTATACTGTTCGTATAAACCGAGCTTTTCATACAACTCTTTATAATAGGCAAACAGGGTGGCCTTGGTTTTCACCACATTGATAAGGTCCATCTGGGTATGGGTGATGCTGGAGGGATTTTTCACATAGTAATACACCGCTTCATCCAGGGCGAAAAAGCGCTGGGCATAGCGGATATACTCCAGATTGAACAGAAAATCCTCACTCCATGAGAGGGCCGTGTTGCAGCGCACACCGTGGGCGCGGATGATGTCCGCGCGGTACAGCTTGTTCCACAGTACGCCATAGTAAAAGCTGGCGGGCTCATCCATCAGGCCCAGGGCGAACTGGGTCTGGTCCATCACGGCGGTGCTTTTCAGAAAGCCGTGCCGCGTGATGCCAGAGGGTGCCACGCGGAAATAATCGGCTATCACCAGGTCGCACCGCAGGCTCTCGGCAGCGCGCACAAGCTGTTCGGTGGCGTTGGGAGTAAGGTAATCGTCGGAATCCACAAACTGGATATAGTCGCCGCGTGCGGCCCGCAGCGCATCATTGCGCGCGGCTGAAACGCCGGCGTTCTCCTTGTCTATTACGCGGATGCGCGAATCCACCCGGGCGTACATGCGGCAGATATGCGGCGAGGAATCGGCGCTGCCGTCGTTCACAAGCAGCAATTCGATATTCCCGTATGTCTGCCTGCGGGCCGTTTCAATGCATTTGGCCAGCCCTGCCGCGGCATTATAGACCGGGACAATGATAGAGACAAGCGGCCCGTTCATAGGTGCGCCTCCTTTTCAAGCTGAAACGGGAAACACGCCGTGCAGCGTGGCGCCCTTATATGGTTTCTTCATGCAGCTTCTGTGCGCCCATCCACAGGCGCCAGTACTCGCCCTTCCGGGCAAGAAGCTGTTCGTGGGTGCCCTCTTCGGCAATGCCTTCGCCGTCCAGCACCAGTATGCGGTCTGCGCTGCGTATGGTGGTGAGGCGGTGCGCAATGGTAAGCGAGGTGCGCCCCCTTGCAAGGCGTGCAAGGCTTTGCCCCACCAGATATTCGCTTTCGTTGTCCAGCGCGCTGGTGGCCTCGTCCAGAATGAGCACGGGCGGGTTTTTCAGGAACACCCGCGCGATGGAGACGCGCTGCTTCTGCCCGCCAGAGAGCTTTACGCCGCGCTCGCCCACATAGGTGTCGTAGCCGTTTTGCAGCTTTTCAATGAATTCATGCGCCCCTGCAAGGCGCGCGGCCTGCTCGATGTCCGCCCGGCTTGCGCCCGGGCGGCCGTATGCGATGTTTTCCGCCACCGTGCCGGAGAATAAGTACACGTCCTGCTGCACGATGCCGATGGCGCCGCGCAGGCTTTTCAGCGTGACGGTGCGGATATCCTGCCCATCCAGAAGAATGCGTCCGCTTGTGGCATCGTAAAAGCGGGGGATAAGGTTTGTCAGCGTGGTTTTGCCGCCGCCGGAAGGGCCCACCAGCGCCAGTTTTTCTCCAGCCTTTATCGTGAGGCAGATATCGCGCAGTACCTTGTTGTGGTCATCCGGGTACTCGAAGGAGACGTGGTCGAACACGATTTCGCCCTTCACGTCGTGCAGGGGCTTTGCGCCGGGCTCGTCCAGAATATCCACCTCCGCGTCCATAATTTCGCAGAAGCGCTCGATGCCGGTGACGCCGCGCTGGAACTGCTCGGCAAATTCAATAATGCGCCGGATGGTGGTGAGAAGGGTGGTGACATACAGCACATAGGCTACCATGTCGCCGGGCTCGATGGCGCCGCGCATCATGAAGATGCCGCCGGCCACCAGCACCACCAGATACATCAGCCCGTCGAACAGGCGCGTGGTGGTGTTGAAGGCGGCCATCCAATGGTACATGTCCTTTTTGATAGAGAGAAACGAGGCGTTGTCGCGCTCAAATTTTTCCTTTTCCGCCTCTTCGCCGGAGAAGGCCTTTACCACGCGCTCGCCCAGCAGGCTGTCTTCAATGCGGGCGTTCAGCTCGCCGATATGCCGCCGCTGGCGCCGGAAGGTGGCGCGCACCATGTGGTTGAAGCGTGTGCAGCACACCACCATCACGGGCAGGCAGGCGAAAATGAGCAGGGTGAGGGGCACGTTCGTGCGCATCAGAATGACGAACGAGGCCGCGCACTTCAGCGCGGCGATAAAGAACTCCTCCGGGCAGTGGTGGGCAAATTCCGTCACGTCGAACAAATCGTTTGTCAGCCGGCCCATAATCTGCCCCACCTTGGTGTTGGCAAAATAGGCGTCGGAGAGGCGCTGCAGGTGGGCAAAGGCGTCGCGGCGCATATCCGTTTCGATATGCGCGCCCATCACATGGCCGGTGTTCTGCATGAAATAGTTGGCCGCCGCGTCAATGACGCGCAGCACGAAGTACACGGCGCCCACCTGAAGGATGAAGGCAAGCGTCAGGCTGGAAAGGTCCTGCGCGGCGCGGTTCGTAATGGCGCGCAGCATCAAAGGCAGCACCAGCTCGCACAGAGTGGTGAGCCCTGCGCACACCAAATCGAACACAAGGATGCCCTTATAGCGCAGCAGATAAGGCAGAAAACGCCGCAAAAGCGACGTTTTCTGCTGCGGGGGAAGATGTTGTTCCATGAGAGCTGCTCCGTTTTTTAATGTGTCAGCCCCGCCCGTATTCGTCCAGCAGGCGGTGGCGTTCGTCCCAAAGCTTCTGCGAGAGGTCTACATAGTAGCGGTGCGGGTTTTCAAAGCGCTTTACCTCGTCCCACAGGGTGTCCACCTGCTGGCGGCAATAGGCGCGTATTTCTTTCAGAGGCGGGTTTTCATACACACGGCGCCCGTTTACATAAATGGGCACGTTCAGCTTGCGCAGGCAGATATTTTCAAATGTGCGCTTCTTCCAGGTCTGCACGGGGTCGAAAAGCGTCAGGCCGTTCTCTATATCCACGGTCTCATCCCACATGGTGATATAATCCGCCATGGCCTTGCCTGTCTCTTTATCGTAGATGCGGTACAGGTTTTTCAGGTGCGGGGTGGTGATTTTTTCTGCCGTTTCGCTGATTTTGATTTTGGGCACATACGTCCCGCCCTCTTTCACGGCGGCCAGCTTGTACACGCCGCCAAACACGGGCGCGCTTTTCGAGGTGATGAGGTTTTCGCCGATACCGAAGGAATCTACCTTTGCGCCCTGCAGGATAAGGTCGCGCACGATGTATTCATCCAGCGAATTCGACGCACAGATGCTGCAGTCTTTATAGCCCGCGGCATCCAGCATCCGGCGGGCCTTTTTAGAGAGGTAGGCGATGTCACCGGAGTCGATGCGCACTCCCTTCGGGCGGATGCCGCGGGGCCCGAGCACCTCGTCAAACACGCGGATGGCGTTGGGGATGCCGCTTTTTGTCACGCTGTAAGTATCCACCAGAAGGGTGCAGTTGTCGGGGTACAGCTCGGCATAGCGGCGGAACGCCTCGTACTCGGAGGGGAACATCTGCACCCAGGAGTGGGCCATGGTGCCCAAAGCGGGAATGCCGTACACGCGGTCTGCCATGACGCAGGCCGTGCCCGCCACACCGCCGATGTATGCCGCGCGCGCGCCCAGCACGGCGGCGTCGTACCCCTGGGCCCGGCGCGAGCCAAACTCCATCACCGCGCGGCCCTCGCTGGCGCGCACGATGCGGTTGGTCTTGGTACAAATGAGGCTCTGGTGGTTGAACGTGACCAGCAGAAGCGTTTCAATAAGCTGCGCCTCGATGGCGGGCCCTTCTACAATGACGATGGGCTCGCCCGGGAAAATAGGCGTGCCCTCCGGCACGGCCCAGATATTGCAGTGAAAACGGAAATTGCGCAGGTAATCCAGAAAGCCTTCGGAAAAACAGCCCTTCGAGCGCAGGTAGCTGATATCGCCCTCGTCGAAATGGAGGTTGTCTATCACCTCGCAGAACTGCGCCAGCCCCGCCGCAATGGCAAAGCCGCCGTCATCCGGTATCTTGCGGAAAAACATGTCGAAAACGCCCACTTTGTCCTGATAGCCGCTGTCGAAATAGCCGCGGGCCATGGTAAGCTCGTAAAAGTCCATCAAAAGCGTCAGGTTGCGGGCTTCGCTGATATCTTTCATATTATGGTTTCCCCCTCACATGAAGGCCCGGCGAAGCAGCCGGGCGCGGATATCCGGCGCACGGCGCCGGGCAAGATGCATCGGTCAGCGCCTGCCGGGCGGGGTGCGCGGCGGGCGGGCCTGCGGCTGCCGCGCGCTGCCGCCTGCCTGCCGGGCCCTGCGCGCAGCCTTTCGCTTTTTCGCGTCGTGCAGCAGCCAGGCGTAAAGCCCGGCATAGAACAGCGCGAACAGGGCCGTCAGAACATATACCACGCACATGTAGGTGCTGGTGAAAAAGGCCTTCAGCCGGGCAAAGGCATACAATACAGGGTTCAGGGCCACGTCCTGCGCGGCCAGAAGGTCTACTGTGCCAATGACCTCCCCGGCAAGCGACACTGTCACGGTGCCTATTTTGTCGCCCTGCTTCACAGGCGCCTCCACGCTTTCGGGTACATCGAACGTCTGCTGCAGCGCATCGTCGCTGTCGTTGGGCAGGATGGTGGCAAGGTTATCTGCCGGCACAAGGGCCAGCGTATCCGTTTCGGAGGAATGCGTTACTGCCACCTCATGGATAGGCGTGTCGGTGGAAAGTGTGGGCCGCACGGAAAAGGAAGAGAAGATCCAGTCGTACAGCGTGGCCGTGTCGTGAAACGACAAGGCAAAGCCATCCTCTGCGGCCTCCCAGGGGCAGCCCAGCACCACGCCGATGAAGCTTTCACCCGCATCGTTTACCGCAGCGGAGACGAAATTGCGGCCCGCATCATAGGTAGAGCCCGTTTTGATGCCCTTGATATACGAGCGGTACATACCGCCCGACGCCTCTTTGAGCATGGCGTTGGAGTTGGTGATGAAATAGGCGGCGTCCGGGTTCTGCTCGGGGAACTCTGCTGCGGTATGCTTGTTGGTCAGAGGCATCCAATACATGGGGGTGCCCACCACGGTGCGGAACACCTCATGCTTCCAGCACTCCTGTGCAATGAGGAAGATGTCGCGCGCCGTGGAATAATTGCCCTCGTCCATGTCGGCCAGGCCGTTGGCGCTGGTAAAATTGGTGTTCGTGCAGCCAAGCTCGGCCGCGCGGGCGTTCATCAGGGCATAGAAATTGTTCAAATCGCCGTTTCCAAGGAAGTAGCCCACATTTTTTGCCGCCTCGTTGGCGCTGGGCAGCATCATGGCATACAGAAGGTCGATGGCGCGCACTTCTTCGTTGGGAAGAATATCGGCGTTGGAGGCCTGCGGGTCGGTGATCTCCTCCGTGTACAGCGCCGTGCCGCCCGAGATATAGGTGCCCTCCAGATCCTCCACGTTTTCAATCAGAAGCAGGGCCGTCATCAGCTTGGTGAGGCTGGCGACACTGCGCTTTTCATCGGCGTTTTTCTCATAGACGCAAAGGCCGGTGTCCAGGTTCACGATATATACGCTCTGTGCGGTGAGCTGAGTGCCCTCCGGCAGCTCAAAGCCCGCGGCGCCTGCCGGAAAGGCCGGCGCCACAAATACGAGCAATGCAATCATCACACAGGCAAGGCATCGTTTCATGGCAGCGAATCTCCAAAATACAGTGTCGGTGTGCGGGGGGCGGCCGCACCCGGCGCCGCCTGCGCTTTTTTAGGGCGGCACGCCCCGGCCGCCAAAAAACACCGCTTCTCAGAACAGTATGCACCGCCTTTGGGCGCGTTACCCGCCCAAAGGCAAAAAACAGGCAGCCTTTCGCCGCGCCGGGCAAAAGCCTATTATTTTTAGTATATCAGATTGGCCGCAATATTTCAAAGCCTTCCGGCGGGAGGCCGCCGGTTTCACAAAAAAGAACGGCCGGGAAGTACCGCGCTGAATGAAGCGGTGTTCCCCGGCCTGTAAAGACTATGGTTCAGGTGGCTGATTCCGTATGGATGCCGCCGGACCCGACAGAGATAAGACCCTTTTCGGCGCGGTTCAGTATCTCACGCCGGCCGTCGTGCCCAATGGCTACGATGTCCTCGATGCGGATGCCCAGCCTGCCGGGCAGGTAGATGCCCGGCTCGATAGAAAAGCACATGCCTCGCCGCAGGCGGATGGCGTTGTGGGCGTTGATGTAAGGAGCCTCGTGCGTCATGTAGCCAATGCCGTGACCAATGCGTGTGGTGCACGTATGGGCGAGTCCGGCCTTTTCAAGCACAGCTCTTGCCGCGGCATCAATATCCGGCACGAAAGCCCCCTCACGGGCGGCGTCTTCCGCCGCAGCCTGTGCGCTGTGCAGCAGCCAGTAAAGCCTGCGCGCCTCGGCGGGCACAGGCTCCAAAAAAATGGTGCACGTCATATCGGAGTGCAGGCCATGATACAGGCAGCCGAAATCCATGATGATGCAATCGCCCGGCTGTACAGCCCGGCTGCTGCCGCTGTAGTGCGGATAGCCCGCGTTCGGGCCGGAGGCTACCAGCGCGCCCGCACCGCTGCCGCCCAGCGCCTCCATCTCCTGCACGAGTATATCGTGGATCTCGCCCTCCGTCATGCCGGGGCGGATATGCGGCAGTGTGTGTAAAAAGCCCTGGTCGGCAATGGCCGCCGCACGGCGCAGGCAGTCCAGCTCCTGCTGTGTTTTGCAGATCCGCGCCTGTTCCAGAAGCGGAACGCCGTTTTCAAACCGGGTGCCGGTGGCGACGGCAATATCCAGAATATTGAAAGCCTGTGCCGTTGAGTTGACAGCGATGCGCCCGCCTGTAAGGCCTTCCTTTTCGAATATGCGGCAGATTTCCTCTGTCATAATGTCGTTATCGAACCAGGTGTATACGGGGAAGGCGTCCGGCGCCGCAGCGCGCACTTCTTCGCCGGTGAGCAGGTTGCAGAAATAGAACATGCGCCCGTCCTGTTTCAAAAACAATCCCTGAAAGCGCTCGCACATCAGGGGAGAAAAGCCGGCAAAAAAGCGAAGCTCTTCCGAAGGGCACAGAAGCATGGCGTCCCATTTTTCCGCCCGAAGCAGAGCAGTCAGTTTTTCCAGATAGTCTGTGCGCATCATGCAAAGAACCTCCTGTTCAGAAAAGGCGGCCCCGCCTGGGCAGGGCCGCCGGTATGTTCATTCTCCGATGATTTCGATGAAAAAGGTGCGCTGCTGCACGCCGTCAAATTCGGCCAGGTAGACGTCCTGTGCCATCCCCATCACAAGCTTGCCGTCAATGAGGGGGATGACGCAATGGTTGCCCACCAGCATGGATTTCAGATGGCCCGGCGCATTTCCGCCAATGGCGCCATAGCTGGGCAGAAAATGAGAGTGTGCATAATCCCGGTGCAGGGGAACGAGGTCTTCCAGAGTGGCTTCAATATCTTTTTCCAGGCAAGGCAGGCTCTCGTTCACCATGATGCCCGCCGTAGTATGCGACAAAATCACATATACCACGCCGTTTTTTATTTTGGACTGCGCCGCGAACCGGCGCACATCATCCGTTATTTTGATCAGCTCAAACTCTTTGGAAGAGCATTTTTTCACCTTTGTAAATTCAACCATTGCTCTTAACCTCCAAACCGAGGAATTTTACGGCGTTTCCGCCCAAAATTTTGGCCAGAGTCTCCGGCGAGAAGGGCTGGTATTCCAGCCCGCGCTTGATGCGCGCCGGGCGGAAGCGGGGATTGTTGGAGCCGAACATTATCTTGTCGGCCAGGTTATGCTCTACCCAAAGCGGGCCCATTAGCTTGAAGAACAGCTGCTCGAAGAACTGCTCGGGGCAATCCATATAACAGCACGAGGTATCGGCGTAGACATTGGGATATTTCAGGATGAGGGCCGCCGTCTCCAAAACCCAGGGAAAGCCGAAGTGCGCCAGATTGATGCGCAGTTCCGGGTAGCGCACGGCAATGTCTTCAAACAGATAGGGGTGGGCGTATTTCAGATAGGTGTTCGGCTGCCAGGACATGCCGCAGTGGAATGTGATGGGCACATTGTAAGAAAGGCACAGCTCATAAATGGGGAACAGCTTTGGGTCGTTGGGGTAGAACTGCTGCTTGGACGGATGCAGCTTCAGGCCGCGCAGCTTCAGCGTGCCGAATGCGTGGCGAAGAAGCTCCAAAGCATCAGGGCGGCTGGGGTCTACTGTGGCAAAGCCAATAAAACGGCTGGGATCCAGTGAGACGAGCCTGCTTACCTCCTCGTTAGAAAGCACCGCGCCGCCCTCTGCGGCACAGTCTTCACCCAAAAGCACCAGCTTATCTACCCCGGCAAAGGCCATCTGCTTTTCCACAAGCTCTAGGGGAAAAGGGCTCATCAGGTCATATCCCATCACTTTTTTACGCGTGTCCACACGCTGAGGGTCCTCGCAAATGGGGCCGTAAAATGCGGGATGCACATGTACGTCAATAACCATGGGTACACCTCTTACTTCTTAAAACTTCTCTAAGATATTGAACGAAAGGGAAAGCTGTATTCGCAGGTAAATTACAAAATGTTGTTATTAAGATGTCTTAAATATAAGATAGCGGGGAAGAGGAGGATTGTCAATATAAAATTTATTTTTCAGCAGTTGTATTCCAAAAGAAATGAAAAGAAAAGAGAAAAGATAAATTTTTATGCAAAAGCGGCACTGTAAAAATTTTTTGGCAAAAATCATGCAAAATCACAGTTTTTCTTGAAATTCCGCCTGAAAGGCACAAAGTGCAAAGAGAACAAAAAATAATTGTTGACATACATAAAATTGTATTGTATGATACAAAAAACAAAAGTTGTTATCAAGATGTCTTATACTGATAAAAGATTAAAAGAAAAATGCCGAATGTCAATTATTCGGGGAAGTGCCCCGATAAGATAAGGAGGAAGATGACCGGTGAAAAGAAAATTTGCAGCCGCTGTGCTGGCTGCGGCAATGCTGGCGATGTCGCTGGCAGGATGCAGCGCCCCAAGCTCTTCGCAGGCGCCCGGCAGTGCCTCTGCCACTGCTTCGGCGCCGGCGCAGGATGATGGCCGCAAGGTGCTGACGATTGCCCAGGGCGGCGATATCACCACCTTCGACATGCAGAATCACAATAACGGCGTTACTGGCGCGGTGCTGGGCAATTTCAGCCATGGCCTGGTGGAGCGTGCCGATGAGGATAACTCTTGGGTGTGTGTGCTGGCCGAGAGTTACGAAACGATCGATGACTCTACATGGGAGTTCAAGCTGCGCGACGATGTCACATGGCATAACGGCGACCCGTTTACGGCGGCAGATGTGAAGTGGACGCTGGAGCGCGTAGCCACGGATGAGTCTCTGGCAGAAAACCATATCTTCTCTGTTATCAAAGAAGTGCAGGTTGTGGATGACTATACGGTGCGCATCATCACAGACGGCCCGTACCCCACTATGCTGTCGCTTCTTTCAAAAAACGGCAGTCAGATGATGCCCTCTAAGTATATTGAAGAAAACGGCCTTGACTATTATCTGGAAAACCCAATTGGCTGCGGCCCCTACAAGTTCAAGGAATGGGTGAAGGACGACGTTGTGGTGCTGGAGCGCTATGACGATTACTTCGGCGGTACGCCGTACTGGGATGAAGTGCGCTTCCGCGCCATTCCTGAGGCGTCCACCCGCGTGGCGGAGCTGCTTACCGGCAATGTGGACATCATTGTGAACGTGCCTACCAACGAGTGGGAGCGCATCGATGAAGGCGAGAACACCGAGATGGTGCTTGGCAACGGCACACGTATTTACAATGTGATAATGAAGTGGGACAGCACCCCCACGCAGAACAAGCAGGTGCGCGAGGCGGTGGCCTATGCGCTGGATGCCCAGACAATTATTGACACCGTGCTGAAGGGCGCGGGCACCCCCTGCTATACCCGCATTGCCCCGGGTGTGTTCGGCCAGGACGAAAGCCTGTACGGCATAAACAAATATGACCCGGAAAAGGCAAAGGAACTGGTGGCGTCCTCTGGCTACAATGGGGAAGAAATCGAGCTGCTGGTGCCCACCGGCCGTTATCTGATGGATGCCGATGTGGGTAATGTGGTGGCAGGCATGCTGCAGCAGGTGGGCCTGAATGTGAAGGTAAACGTGCTGGAATGGAGCGCTTATATCAACAAATTTAATGCCGGTGAATTCAACGGCATGGCACTGATTGCCTACGGCGACGATTTCTTCGATGCTTCGTACGGAATGAACGAATACCGCACGGAAAACTGCACGCCTATCAGCTGCTACAGCTCTAGTGAATATGACGAGCTGTATCTGGAAGCGCTGAACAATATGGATCCGGACAGCCGCCGTGAACAGCTGATTGAAATGCAGCAGATGATTTTCGTGGACGAATGCGTACAGGCCCCGTTCATCCATTTGAAAGTGCCTTATGGTATCAGTTCTGATATCAATTTCACGCCCCGCATTGACGAAATGTTCTATGTGGACCGCATTACGCTGAAATAACGGTGTCTGCAACGCAACCGCAAAAGGAGGCGCATCGGGCCAGTGCCGGTGCGCCTTCTTTTTGAATAAAAGGAGATTCTTCCATGGGTAGATATTTGCTGAAACGGATCGTGCAGATCATTCCTGTGCTTTTGATTCTGACGCTGATCATCTTTTGCCTGGTATATGTGGCGGGTGACCCTGTTGCCCTGATGCTGCCGCCCGAGGCGGGCGAGCAGGCAAAAGCTGCTCTCAGAGAAGCTCTAGGGCTGGATAAGCCCTTCTACGAGCAGTTCTTTATTTACATAGGCAATTTGCTGCGGGGCGATTTTGGCACCTCGTATCAATATAATCAGGACGCCCTGAGCCTTGTGCTGGAGCGCATGCCGTATTCGCTGCAGCTGGCGGGCGTGTCACTGGTGGCATCGGTGCTGGTGGGCATTGTGCTTGGCGTTGCTGCGGCGCATTTCCGCAACACACCATTTGATTTGCTGGTGAACGGCTTTGCGGCGCTGGGCCAGGCAATGCCGGGGTTCTGGGTTGCCATCATGCTCATTCTGGTATTCGCGGTGAACTTGAATGTGCTGCCGGTATCCGGTTCCGGCTCGTGGAAAAATCTGGTGCTGCCTGCAGCCACGCTCACGGTGCTCACGGCGTCCAAAATCATTCCGCTTGTGCGCTCCAACATGATAGAAGTGATGCAGCAGGATTATATCCGCACGGCCCGCAGCAAGGGCCTGAGCGGAGCAACGGTTATCTTCAAGCATGCCTTCAAAAATACACTGGTGCCGGTCATCACCATTATCGCCATGCAGCTTCCCACTCTGATTGGCGGCGCGCTGATTACAGAGACCATTTTTGCATGGCCGGGCCTGGGCATGCTCATTTACCGCGGCGTGGCGAACCTGGATATGACGGTGGTGCAGGCGGGCGTGATGGCGGTAGCGTTTATCACTATTCTGGCAAACCTTATTTCAGACATCGCCTATTGCCTGATAGATCCAACCATCAAATACCAGTAAAGGGGGCGCAGTGGGCATGAAAAAAACCAAGCGATTTTTTAAGCTGCTGTTCCGCAGCAGCACGGGTACGGCAGGTATGATCATTGTGATACTTATCTGCCTGTGTGCGGTGTTTGCCGCCCAGCTGGCCCCGCACGACCCCAATGCCATGGACCTGATGAACATGACGAAGCCGCCTGCGTGGATGGACGGCGGTGATTGGAACCACATTCTGGGAACGGACAATTTGGGCCGCGACATTCTTTCCCGCATGCTGTACGGCTCGCAGATCTCGCTGGTAGTGGGCATTCTGGCCACGCTGATGAGCGGGGCCGTGGGCATGGTGCTGGGGCTTGTGTCCGGTTATTACGGCGGTGCGGCCGACCATATCATCATGCGCGTGGCCGATGCCTTTTACGCCATTCCAGGCATTTTGCTGGCCCTGGTGACGCTGATGGTGTTCAAAAGCTCCGGCATCGCCACGCTGGTGATGGTGATTGCCGCTATTTCGTGGGTGCAGTACGCCCGCCTTATCCGTTCGGAAGTGCTGCGGCTGAAGGAAAAAGAATTTGTGCGCGCTTCCAAGACGCTGGGCGCGTCCTCATGGCATATTATTTTTCATCATATTCTGCCGAATGTGTGGCCGTCCTTTATTGTAGTGTCCACAATGAGCGTGGCGGGCAGCATCATTACAGAAGCCTCGCTCAGCTTTCTGGGCGTGGGCATTCAGGCGCCGCTTATCTCGTGGGGCGGCATGCTCAGCGATGGGCGTGTGCTGCTGGCCACACACTGGTGGGTGGCCACATTCCCCGGCATCATGATCACGGTCGCCATTCTGGGCATCACGTTCCTGGGCAACTGGCTGCGGGACGTGCTGGACCCCCACAACAAGGGCTTGTAAAGGGGTGGTCACATGAAAAAAGCATTGTTGAAAGTGGATGACCTCAGCGTAAAGTTCAAAACCATGGAAGGAATGCAAACTGCCGTTCAGGGCGTGTCGCTCGAAGTGATGGAGGGCGAGGTGTTTTGCATCGTGGGCGAGAGCGGCTGCGGCAAAAGCCTCACCAGTCTTTCCATCATGGGCCTTGTGGAAAAACCCGGCGTCGTCAGTGCCGGCGCCATTCTACTGGACGGGCAGGACATCAGCCGCATGAAGGAGGACAAGCTGCGCGAGTTACGCGGCAACAAGATGTCCATGATATTTCAAGAGCCGCTTACTTCGCTGAACCCGTTGTTTACAGTGGGCAACCAGATGGATGAAGTGTTTCGCCTGCACCAAAAGGCGGGCCGCGCGCAGGCAAAGCAGATGAGCATAGATATGCTGCGCTTTGTGGGAATTCCGGACCCGGAGAGCGTATACGGCCGTTACCCGGCGGCGCTCAGCGGCGGCATGCGCCAGCGCGTGATGATTGCTATGGCGCTTTCGTGCAGGCCCAAGCTGCTGATTGCCGACGAGCCCACTACGGCTCTGGATGTGACCATACAAAAGCAGATATTGAAATTGATGAAAGACCTTCGACGCGAGCTTGGCACAGCAGTTATTCTCATTACGCACGATTTGAGCGTGGTGGCAGAGATGGCAGACCGTGTGGCCGTGATGTATGCGGGCGAAATTGTAGAGCAGGCAAGTGTATATGATTTGTTTCGAAAACCCCTGCACCCGTATACGGAGGGGCTGATCAACAGCACCATCCGGCTGGGTGACAAGCGCAGACGCCTGCCCACCATACCGGGCACGGTGCCGCCGCTGTCGCAGATGGTGGCCGGATGCCGGTTCCACCCGCGCTGCCCGTACGCTACCAAGGCTTGCCGCGAGGCTGTGCCCCCGCTGGTGGAATATGAGGGGCGCAATGTGCGCTGCCTGCTGTATGCGGGCGGCTGTGAACAGAAAGGGGGCGAGGCCCATGTGTGAAACGCAGGCGGCACAGGAAAAATATCTGCTGGAAGTGAAAGACCTGAAAATGGCCTTTCCTGCGGGCGGGGGCTTTTTGAAAAAGAACAGGCAGTACGTCCATGCAGTAGATGGCGTCAGCTTTCAGCTGCGCCAGGGCGAGACACTGGGCATCGTGGGGGAATCCGGCTGCGGAAAATCCACCATAGGAAACCTCATCATCCGCCTGCTGAAAGAGACGGGCGGCCGCATTGTGTTCGATGGGCATGACATCACGGCCATGAGCGCCAGAGAGTTCAAGCCCCTGCGCCGCGAGATGCAGATGGTGTTTCAGGATCCGTTCTCTTCTTTGAACCCCAGGAAGAAGGTGTTCGACATCATTGCCGAGCCCTATCATATCCAGACGAAAATGAGCGGCAGGGAAATACGAAAAAATGTGGAATATATGATGGAGCTGGTGGGCTTGGACAAGAGCTACCAGACGCGCTACCCGCATGAGTTTTCGGGCGGACAGCGCCAGCGCATCGGCATTGCCCGGGCCCTGGCACTGAAGCCGAAGCTTGTCATCTGCGACGAGCCGGTGTCCGCGCTGGACGTATCTATTCAGGCACAGATACTCAACTTGCTGAAAGACCTGCAGGAAGAACTGGGCCTCACCTATATCTTTATAGCACATGGCCTGCCGACGGTGCAGTATATCAGCGACCGCATCGCGGTGATGTACCTTGGCAAGATTATGGAACTGGCACCCGAGCAGGATCTGTTTGCCCACACCCTGCACCCCTATACGGAAGGACTGCTGTCTGCCATACCTGTGGAGGACCCCACAAAGCGCGACACAGAGGACAAACCCATTCTGGAGGGCGACCTTCCCAGTCCCTTGCATCTGCCCAAGGGCTGCCGGTTCTGCGCCCGCTGCAAATATGCGCAGGCTGTCTGCCAGGAAAGGGATCCGGAATTAAAGGAGGCTCTGCCGGGCCATTATGTATGCTGCCATTTTCCGCTTATGGCAGATGCCGGGCGGTGAAGGGCGCGCTTATGCGGCAGGGGGACATGCCCCCCGCCGGAACAGGAACGGGAGGTTTTGAGATGACGCAAGCTTCTGAAAAATATGCGGCGGAAATTGAGAAATATGTGCGGGAACACCGCCAGGAACTGGTGGATATCCTGATTGAAATGATTGCTGTGCCCAGTGTGAAAGGCCCTGCCCTGCCCGGCATGCCCTTTGGAGAGAATTGCGCAAGGGCGCTGGAAAAGGGCATGGAGGTGTGCCGCCGCTACGGCATGCAGACAGAGTGCTATGACAACTATGCAGCCAGCGCCCGGTGCGGCAGCGGTGATAAAGAAATCGGGTTTATTGCCCATTTGGATGTGGTGCCCGTCAGTGACGGATGGAGCTCTGACCCCTTCACGGGAATTGAGAGGGACGGGTTTGTGGTGGGGCGGGGCTCCCGCGACAACAAGGCCGGCTTTGCCGCTGCGCTGATGGCGGTGAATTGTGTGCGCGCGCTGGGCGTGCCGCTTCGTTCATCGCTGCGCATCCTGATGGGCAGTGATGAGGAGTGCGGGATGTCTGACATGGTGTATGTAGTGAAAAACTGCCCCCTGCCGGATTTTTCGGTGGTCACCGACTGCTATTTCCCGGTAGCGCATGGCGAAAAAGGGCGTGTGTGCGGTGATGTTGTGATGGAGATAAACACGGAAAAGCTTCGCATGGAGGGTGGCCAGGCGCCGAATATCATCCCTGATGCCTGTGCCGCCGTGCTGCCCGGCCGCGCAGCGCAGGCCCAGACCGTGCGCGCTGCGGCTGCATCGTTTGAAGGCATCGCCGTGCGGGAGGACGGAGCAGACCTTGTGGTGGAAGCGCAGGGGGTGTCCGCCCATGCTTCCGAACCGTTCAAAGCAGTGAATGCCATACACCGTCTGGCGGCCTTCCTGGCTGATGCCGGGCTTTTGGAGGGGCGCGAGGCCAGGGCCGTGGAATATATCAAAATGGCCTTTGGCACCTATTACGGCGAGGGATTCGGAATCCAGTATGAGGACGAGGCGTCGGGTAAAACGACGCTGATTCCCGGCGTGGTGCGCACACAGGGCGGCGCCCTGCGCGTAACGCTGGATTCCCGCTACAGCGTCACCGATAAAAGGGCCAGAGTGCTGCCCCTAATCGCCTCCAGTGTGGAAGCGGCCGGCTGGCGTTTTGAGGTGCACGAAGCAACGGACTCTCACTACATCCCGGGCGACCACCCGGTGGCGCAGCGCCTGACGGAAGTGTTTAACGCAGTGACGGGCGAACACAAAAAGCCCTATGTGCTGGCGGGGGGCACCTATGCCAGTAAGGTGCCCAATTCGGTGGCCTTTGGCCCAGGCAATGCGAAAGAACCATCCATGATGCCTTACGGCCCGGGGCACGGCGATGCCCACCAGCCGGATGAGAGCCAGCACATCGGCTGCCTGATGGATGCTGTGCGCATCTATGCGCTGGGTATCATCGAACTGGACGACATCCTGCACGCAGCCCCGGCGCAGGGCGTGTGAGACCGGGCCGCCCGGCCGTGCAGAAAAGGCACCTCATCGGCGCAAGGGCACCGGCACCGCTTTTGTTTTGACTATTCGTATAACAAGCTGTATGATAGAAGCAGCATGACCGCTGGACGGCCCGCGCGGTGAATAAAACAAGACCGGGAGAGAGGACCAATGACACTGAAACGCGATGCCCAAATACCTTTGTATCAGCAGATGGCAAATGAGATCAAAGCGCAGATTGCCTCAGGTGAGTTGCGCCAGAACGAACAGCTCATGACGGAAATGGAGCTGAGCCGGGAGTTCGGCGTCAGCCGTATCACGGTGCGTAAGGCGCTGGAACTGCTGGTGGAGGAGGACATCCTGAGCAAGCGCCAGGGCGTAGGCGCGTTCGTCACCGGAAAAAAGCTGGTGCGCAGCATGAACGTGATGATGGGCTTTACCCAAACCTGTGAGGCTAATGGCCAGAAGGCCACCAGCAGGCTGCTATTTGCTGGGCTGAATGAGGCGCGCCCTGCCGACATCAAGCTGCTGGGGGTCAAAGAGGGCGATTCTGTCATCAGCCTGAGGCGGCTGCGCTTCTGCGACAATGTCCCGGTGATGGTAGAGGAGGTGCGCCTGCAGCGTTCTTTCGCCTATTTGCTGGGGGAAGATTTGACCGGCTCGCTGCACAAGATGCTGGCGGAAAACGGCATCAAGGTGGTGAAAGGCGTCAAGACAATCAGCATCAGCTGTGCCACCAAAGAAGAAAGCTCACTGCTGGGCATGGGCGAAGGTACGGCCCTTTTGCTTCAGCGCGACATAAGCTATGATGAGAACGGGCAGGCCGTTTATCGCAGCAAAAGCGTCATCAACGCAGACCGATACACCTGCACCATTACCATGCAGGCCTAATGGGCACGGCCGGGCCTGCCCGGTGAAGAATTTGATGAACAGCCCAAATGTATTGACAAGATGTATTAAGATGTAATATAATTGTATTAAACAAAACCGGCAGGAGGTTGAATAGAAAATGGACCCGAAGAGTATCGTTGCAGAGATTCGAAAAGAGCGCCCGCACATCAAATCTGTATATTTTGTAGGCTGTGGCGCCTCAAAGGCGGAACTGTACCCCGGCAAGTATTTTCTGGAAAAAAATGCGAAAGAGCTGCGCGTGGGCCACTATACGGCCAACGAATTCTGCTATGCCACGCCTGCGGGCGTGAACGAGCAGGCCGTGGTGGTTACCTGTTCGTTGGGCGGCACAACGCCGGAGACGGTGGCTGCTTCCAAAAAGGCAATGGAGCTGGGCGCCGCAGTGGTGGCCGTTACGCACGACGGCGAATCTCCTCTGGCGAAGAATGCGCATTACGTCATTGTGCACGGGTTCGAAAAGAACTACGCGGCCAAGCTGGAGAAAATGACCAATGTGCTGGCCCTGGCCGTGGAACTTTTGAATACCTATGAGGGCTATGCCCACTACGATGACATGCAGGCAGCCTTCGGCAGCATCTATGACCTCATTGAAAACACGGTTCCCTTCGTGTTGCCTGCAGCGAAAAAATTCGCTCAGGAATATAAAGATGCTCCTGTCATCTATGTGATGAGTTCTGGCGCCACACAGGATGTCGCCTATACCTTCTCGCTGTGCCTGATGATGGAGATGCAGTGGGTGAACTCCGGTAATTTCAACGACGGTGAATTTTTCCACGGCCCCTTCGAGATTGTGGATAAGGACGTGCCCTTCCTGCTTTTGATGAACGACGGCCCCACCCGTCCTATGGATGCGCGCGCCCTCACATTCCTTGAACGCTTCCAGGCAAAGGTGACGCTGGTGGACGGCAAAGATTACGGCATCGCCTCGGTTATTCCTGCGCCGGTGGTGGAGTATTTCAACCCCATGGTGCTCAGCGCAGTGCTGCGTGTGTATGCCGAACAGCTGGCCATTGTGCGCTGCCACCCGCTTACCATGCGGCGCTATATGTGGAAGCTGGAGTATTGACGATACCTCTTTCTGATACCCCCTTTTCGCACAACACAAAAAGCCCGGGCAATTGCCCGGGCTTTTTGTATTAGCCAAGAGACACCCCCCGGCTTGGCCGGGGAGAGTAAAAAGGCTTTCGCTGCCAGTTTCGAGCGAAGCGGGATGGTATTCAATACCAAAAAGGTTAGCACATAATGGGAAGAATCCCGTTTACAGGTGGCGGGACAAGTAATGAAGGAGACAGAGTATTCAGTACCTCTTGAGAGGCTTGCCGGCAGTATGCCCTTTCAGGGCTTACACAAGCCCCGGCTAAGCCGGGGCTTGACTCTATTTGCGCACAATGCTGCAAGGCCTTTTCAAAAGCCGCCCGCTGTTCGTGGGAAAGGCAGCACATCGCGGATGTTGGGGATGGCGGTGAGGTACATCACAAGCCGTTCAAAGCCGATGCCGAAGCCCGCGTGCTCTACTGTGCCGAAGCGCCGCAGGTCCAGATACCATTCGTAATCCTGCTGCGAAAGGCCCTTTTCCTCCATCATGCGCTCCAGCACATCCAGCCTCTCTTCACGCTGGCTGCCGCCGCACAGCTCACCGATGCCGGGCACCAGCAGGTCTGCCGCGGCCACGGTCTTTCCGTCGCTGTTCAGGCGCATGTAGAACGACTTGATTTCTTTGGGGTAATCTGTGACGAACACGGGTTTTTTGTACACCTGCTCGGTGAGGTAGCGCTCGTGTTCTGTCTGCAGGTCTGTGCCCCATTCCACCTGATACTGGAAGGTGCTGTTCTGCTTTTCCAACAGCTCTACAGCCTGCGTGTAGGAGATGCGCACAAACTCGCTTGCAGCCACATGCTCCAGCCGGGCGCGCAGCTCTTTGTCAAAAAACTGGTTGAAAAAGTCTATCTCGTCCGGGCAGGTGTCCAGCACATAGCGGATGACGCTTTTCACCATGGCCTCCGACAGGTCCATCTCGTCCGACAGGTCTGCAAAGGCGATTTCAGGCTCAATCATCCAGAACTCGGCTGCGTGGCGCGGCGTGTTGGAGTTTTCGGCGCGGAAGGTAGGGCCGAAGGTGTATATTTTGCCGAAGGCCGTGGCCATGGCTTCGCCCTCCAGCTGGCCGGACACCGTAAGGTTCGTGGCGCGGCCGAAGAAATCCTTCGTGCAGTCCACCTTTCCGTCCTTGCCAAGGGGCAGGGCGTTCAGGTCCAGCGTGGTGACGCGGAACATCTCGCCCGCCCCCTCGCAGTCGGAGCCGGTGATGAGCGGCGTGTGCACATATACAAAGCCCTGTTCCTGCAAAAACTTGTGGATGGCGAACGCTGCGGCGCTGCGCACGCGGAAGGCGGCGGAAAAGGTATTCGTGCGCGCGCGCAGATGCGGCATGGTGCGCAGGAACTCTACTGTGTGGCGCTTTTTCTGCAGGGGATACTCCGACCCGCATGTGCCCAGGATGGTAACGGCGCTGGCGTTCACCTCAAAGGGCTGCTTTGCGCCGGGTGTGTGCACCAGCGTGCCCTCCACCTTTAGCGAGGTGCCCACGCCGGCCTTGGCGATATCCTTATAATTTTCCAGCCTGGCGGCCTCGAACACCACCTGCAGGGGCTTGAAGCACGAGCCGTCCGAAAGGGAAAGAAAGCCAATGTTTTTGGAATCCCGCACGGTTTTGGCCCAGCCGCATACCGTCACCGGCGTGCCGTCCGGCGGCGTCTGGCGGAACAGGGCCGCGATCTCTGTTCGTTTCATGTTTTCTCCTCCTGAAAAAATAAAATCCGGCAGCCTGCATCGCCCTAACAGTTTAGGACGAATCGCTGCCGGATCCGCGGTGCCACCTAACTTGCCGCTTTCGCGGCCCCTTTTCCGCACGGGGCAAAAGGCCCGTATGCGCTTGCAGCTTAACGCGCTGCCCACGGCGCCCCTACTGCCCGCACAGGCGGGGTTCGGCTTGCGGCTCGGGAGTGTTCTTCGGGCAGGGCCGTGCGCGGGGCTTGCACCCTCCCCCGCTCGCTTGGGCAAAGCGTTCTGCCGTACTTTTCTCCGTCTGTGCCTGTTTTATTCATTTTAGCGTCTGAAAAGGCGGATGTCAAGCGGCGGCACGTCTTTCAGGCCAGCATACAATATGAACAATGGTCCAAAGGCAAAACCCGGCACAAGTGCCAAGGTGCGGCGCAAAATGCAATTTGTATGCAACAATTTTATATAAAACAGAACTTGCGGCGGAAGCGCGTAAAACCTTATAATATAAGAAAAGAAAGCTGCCTGCCCGGCTGCTGCGAGAGGAGTATGTGCAACATGAACGACGCTGCATTGCTGATTGAATGCCTGCTGGATTTTGCCCGCAGGCGCGAACTGGTTTCCCCGCTGGATGTGTACGTCAGCCGCAATGCGCTTTTGGACCTGTTCGGCCTGGCCGAGCCATGGGCGGGCGAGGTGCCGCCCCAGACAGCGCAGACGCCTGCCGCCATTCTGGACGGGCTGCTGGACGCCGCGGCAGCCGGCGGCCTGTATGATGCAGGCATACCTGCGCTGCGCGTGAACTTTGAGGCGCGCATTATGGGCGCCGTGATGCCGCGCGAGAGCGAGGTGTATGAAAGGTTTCAGGCCCTGTGGGAGAAAGAAGGCGCCCGCGCAGCAACCGATTATTTCTACGGGCTGTGCATCGCCTCCAACTATATCCGCACCGCGCAGATTGCCCGCAACATCCAATGGCTTTATGCGGGAAAGTATGGCACGCTGGAGGTGACCATCAACCTCACAAAGCCGGAAAAAGACCCCAAGACCATTGCGCTGGAACGCCTGCAGCCCTCGGCCAGCTACCCGAAGTGCATGCTGTGCATCGAGAACATCGGCTATGCCGGGCGCGTGAATTTTCCGGCGCGCCAGAATCACCGCGTGGTACCCATCAGCCTGTGCGGTGAGCGGTGGTATCTGCAGTACAGCCCCTATGTTTATTACAACGAGCACTGCATCGTGTTCAGCGAAAGGCACGAGCCCATGCACATTACTTCGCATGCCTTTGCGCAGCTGTTTGACTTCGTCAGCCAGTTTCCGCATTACACCTGTGGCTCGAATGCCGACCTTCCCATCGTGGGCGGCAGCATTCTCAGCCATATGCACTTTCAAGGCGGCTGCTACAGCTTTCCCATGCAGAAGGCAGGGGCACTGGCTGTATACCGGTGCGGGAAATATCCCGATATCACAGTGGAAAGCGTTGCCTGGCCTGTCACTACGCTGCGGGTGAAGGGGACGGATAAGGCGCAGATGCTGGCTTTTGCGCAGGAGGTGCTGGGCCTGTGGCAGGGCTATTCTGATGAAGGCGCAGGGGTGCGGGCCTATTCGCAGGAGGATGGACACACAGTGCCGCACAACACCATCACACCTATCCTGCACTATGATGCCGACGAAAAACAATATGTGTTCGACCTTGTGCTGCGCAACAACCGCACTACGCCGGAATACCCGGACGGTATCTTCCATCCGCATCCAGAGATACACCACATCAAAAAAGAGAACATCGGCCTTATCGAGGTGATGGGCCTTGCCATCTTGCCCGGGCGGCTGGAAAAGCAGAGCGCCATGATAGCGGGCGTTTTGTCGGGCCGGCAGCAGGCAGATGCGGTAAAGGCCGCCGCGCCGGAACATGCGCCCTGGGTGGATGAGCTGGTGCGGAAGTACGGCACTGCCATGCCCGCGGAGAAGGCGCAGGCCGCCGTGCGGCACGAGATAGGCGCAAAATTTGAGACATGTCTGGAGCATACGGGCGTATTTAAGCAGACGCCGCAGGGCCATGCCGCCTTGGCGCGCTTTTTGCAGAAGCTGGGGTGCATGCGGGCGGAAATGCCGTAAACGGGGAAGGGGTGCGCACGCACTCGGAAAGCGCCGCGCATGCCCGCAGCCTCCGAATTTTGAAACAAGCCCCACGGCGTGCCGTGGGGCTTGTTTTTCTTGATTTCGGAGCCCAGCGGCAGCCCGTAAAAAGTTTTTGCTTCCAGCACCGGCCCAGGCAGGCCGCCGGCAGCAGCCGCCTGAAAACAGGCAAGCTTTCGTCAGAGCGGCGAACCGCCTTTTCCGGGCTGTGGGACGAGTAATGCAGGTGAGAGTGGCCCCGCCCCTTTAAGAGACTTACCCGCAATATGCCCTTTCAGCCCTTGTGCATGCCGCGCGCTTTACGCGTGGGCCTGAGGCGCCCTGCGTGAGGCTCTGCACTTGGATGCCTTATGCGGCTTCTTCCCAGTTGCGGGAAAAATCGTCATAATGGCGCTCGTACGGCTCCTCCCGGTACGAAACCGCCGTCACTTCTTCGTCTTCAAACACGCCCTTCGGGGCCATCGCTGCCATTTTCACCATACAAAAGCACATCCTTCCGTCCCCGCCTGCCTTTTTGTGATGCAGGCTGTTTTTGTTTCTGTGCTTTCAGTATAGACAGCCAAGTGTCCTATAAATGGGACTTTATTCAGCGGGGCCGTATTGCTCCAGAAGCCGGCGGCAGTGCGCGCAGAAGGCCTTTTGCACTTCGGGCGGCGAGACGAGCCGCGCCTCGGCGCCAAAGCCGGCCAGCCAGCCCATGAACTGCACGCTGGGCACCACATGGACGTGTGCGCGAAAGCGCCCGTCCTGTGCAGGGAAAAACGTCACATCTTTGCCGAAACGGTCTATCACTACCCCGGCAAGGTGCCCTGCGAATTCAAGCGTCACGCCCATCTCTTCGCCGCCGAACATACCGAAGGTGCGCTTGGTATAGGCGGCCATGTCCAGCCCGGCAAACGCCTCTTTGCCCAGCCGCGGCCCGCCGGCCAGGGCCAGATGGGCAAGCCGGTCTGCGCGGTAGTGGCGCATCGCTCCGGCCGTGTCATCATAGGCGAGCAGGTAATAATTTTCGTCCTCCCACAAAAGGGCGTACGGCGACACAGTGTACAGTTTTCCGCCGCGGCGGTAGCGCACAGTTTTTTCCGGCGTCCATTCCGCGATTTGAAAGCGCACCTGCTCGTCGGTTGAGATGGCCGTGTGCAGAAGGTCGATGGTGTAGTAGATGCTTTCGTTCATGCTTTTGGCGCGGTTGGCCACAAACACCTGGCGCTGCAGCGCCTTTGCCTCATGGCGGGAACACAGGCTCTCCAATTTTTTGATAAGCGCGCGGCTTTTTTTCTCGGACAGAAACTTGGAGGACTGCACGGCGTCCACCAGCAGCTTCAGCTCTGCCACCTCAAAGGTGCGCGAGGCCAGTGCCCAGCGGCAGATGTGCCCCTCGCGCAGGCAGATTACGTCCATGCCGAATTCCTCCAGAGTGCGGAGGTCTGTATAAATGCTTTTGCGCTCGGCCGCAATGCCGCGGGCGGCCAGCGCCGCAATGATCTGCGGCACGGTCAGCCCGTGGGCGCCGTCTGTTTCGCGGGCCAGAAGGTCTGCCAGAACCAGAAGCTTTACCTTTTGGCCCTCTGTGCGTGCCATGCGTTTCTCTCCTCTCATGAAACTGGCTGCAGCGCGCCGGCCCCTAGAGGAACCACTCCTCCGGCACGGCGATATCTGCGCTGTGCACGGCCGGCCAGGAAAAAAGGGCCGTGAGCGTTTGCAGGCTGATGCTTTCCGGCGTGGGAAGAAGCCCGGCCAGTGCGGCAAGACGCCCCAGAAGCTGCCGGGGCGTAAATTTCCGGCGCAGGGCGCCGAAGTCCAGCGCGCCGTCCCGCTTGGAAAGACGCACGCCCTGCCCGTTCACCAGCAGAGGCGTATGAAAATATTCCGGCGTGGCAAGGCCCAGCGCCTGCTGCAGAAAAATCTGGCGCGGCGTCGAAGCCAGCAGGTCACGCCCGCGCACCACTTCTGTGACGCCCATACGCGCGTCGTCCACCACGACGGCGAGCTGGTAGGCAAATACCCCGTCCGAACGGCGCACAATAAAATCTCCGCACTGGGCGGCAAGCTCCTGCCGCACGGCGCCGCATGCCCCATCTGTAAAGCATATTTCTTTATGCGGCACGGCGATGCGCAGCGCGCCCCGGCGGCCGGCCGCCTCCCTTTCGGCCTGCTGCGCGGGCGAAAGGCTGCGGCATGTCCCTGCATACAGGGCTGTTCCATCGGCAAGATGCGGTGCGCTTGCGGCATGGAGGTCTGCCCGCGAACAAAAACAGGGATACACCTGCTGTGTGCGGCGCAGCGCTTCCAGTGCGGCCTCATATGTGTGCGTGCACTGGCTTTGGAAATAGGGGGCGTTGGGCTCGTCTGCGCCCGGGCCCTCGTCCCATGCAAGGCCCAGCCAGCACAAATCGTCCATAAGCTGGCGTGCGTGCTCCGGACGGCAGCGGGCGGTGTCCAGATCTTCGATGCGAAGAATAAAACGTCCGCCGCGGCTTTTTACAGACAGCCATGCCAGAAGCGCTGTCAGCGCATTGCCCAGATGCATGCGCCCGGAGGGGCTGGGCGCAAAACGCCCCACAGGGGGCGCGGTCAATGCCCGCCCGCCCCTTTCACCAGCATGGAGGCCCGCCGCAGCACGGAGGCAGCCTGTTCCGCAGGCACTGCAGAAAGCGGCACCGGCTTTGCCGGAGCCTGCGGCCGCGCAGAAAGGGCCAGATGATAGTAACACAGGTTCAGCCACTGGCCCATTTTATATCCGCAGCACTCCAGCCGGGCGGCCGGCTCAAAGCCCAGGGCTTTATGGAATTCTTCGCTGGCAAGGTTGCCCTCTGTGATGAGCGCATAGCAGTTGATATACCCCTGCCGCGACACCAGTGCCAGCAGGGCACCGTACAGGGCCGTACCGATGTGGCGGCCGTGCGCGTCTTCTGAGAGATACACAGAAACCTCAACGTCCCACGCATACCCTGCGCGGCGGCCAAAGCGCGCAGCATAAGCATACCCCAGCAAAGCGCCGCCCTCTTCGGCCACAAGCCACGGCAGGCCGTCTGCACTGCACCGCTCCATGCGCGCCTCAAATTCCGGGCGGGGCGGCACGGCCGTCTCCCAGGTGGCGGTAGTCTCCAGCACAAAAGGCGCGTAAATGGCCATCATCATGCCTGCGTCGGCTTTTTCTGCAAAGCGAAGTGTTACCGTTCCCATCGTTTCGCCTCCCTCAGACGAAAATAGTCAGGGCTTTTGAACAAACCCGCAAAAAATCTATAATCACTTTTATTATACCATAGCTTTTGTGTAAAATCTGTAATTTTATGCTGTTTTTACAAATGTTTTGGCGCGCTTGCTATACAAAAACCTCATTTTGCGGTATGATAAACCTTGTACTCCGGCAGAGGCCGCACAGTGTGCCGCCTCTGCCGGGTATAATGAGAGGACCGGAGGCTCACCATATGGCTTTGCTGCGAACGATTGTATGGTTTTTATATTTTTTCGGGGCGCTAACAGCCCTTATGCCGCAGATGATGCACGCGCAGAGAAAAAAAGCGCGCGGCGATGCAGACGCCAAGGCGTTTATCCACCGCTATGTGCGCATGTGGGCGGGCGCGCTGCTGCGTATCGCGGGCGTCACGGTTACTGTAAAAGGGCAGGAGAATATCCCAAAGGGGCGCGCCGTGGTATTTACGCCGAACCACCAGGGGGACTACGATATTCCCCTGATGCTGATGTACTTAGACGAGCCGCATGCGCTGGTGGCGAAGATAGAGACGATGAAAATTCCGCTGGTGCGCACTTGGATGAAACTGCTGAACTGCGTATTTATCGACCGCAAGAGCCCTCGCCGTTCCATGGAGGCCATGCGGCAGGCGCAGGCGCTTGTGCAGGCTGGGGAGAGCGTGGTGGTGTTCCCGGAGGGCACACGCTCGAAGGGCGATGCCATGGGGGAATTCAAGGCCGGGGCTTTCCGCATCGCCTGCAAAGCCGGGGCGCCCGTGGTGCCTGTGGCTATCGACGGCAGCTATAAAATTATGGAGGCAAACCATAATTTGATGAAACCGGCCCATGTGAACATCACCATTCTGCCGCCTGTGGAGACAGCCGGGCTGGAACGCACGGCACAGCACGAGCTGGCGGCACAGGTGGCGCAGGCTATTGCTGCGGCAAAAGGTGCGCCGGAGGGCGGAAAATGAGGCTCGGCGCGCGCCTTGCTGTGCTTTTGCGGCTGAAGCCGCGCGGGCGTTCGCCCGCACAGCGTGTGCAGAACCCGTACCGAAGGCTGTACCCCGGCCGCGCGCGAGTTGATGCGGCACATCCGTTTCAAAAGAGGAGAAAGGAAGATGTTTTTGTTCAGAAATTCCTGGCAGACCCCGGGCCCCGGCGTGGAAAAAGATGAACCTGTAAAAAAGGGCCCGGCGCGCTATTTTGAAGTGCTGTTGCGGGATGCGGGCACCCTGTGGAAGGCGGGGGCGTTGTTTTGTCTGTGCTGTGTGCCTGCGGGCATATGTGCGGCGGTGATGATGCTGTGGGGCGGGCATCCGGCTGTATTTGCGGCGGCGCTGGCCGCATATGCGGCTGCTTCGCTGCTTGTGGGCCCTGCTATGGCAGGCATGCACTTTGTGATAGTAAAGGTGCTGCGCGATGAGCCGGGCTATGTGTGGCACGATTTCAAAACCGCCTACAGGGAGAATTGCCGCCAGACACGCCTTCCCGGGGCGGTTCTGAATACGCTTTTGCTGATGGAGACGCTGTGCGCCAGATTTGTGCTGTACGGTGCCATGCAGGCCTCGGCCCTGCTGTATGCCGGGCTTATCATGGGTTTTTTACTGCTGTTTGTGGTCTGGCATTTTTTCACGATGCAGATGCTTTTTCTTTCCCTGTCCACCCGCGATGCCATGCAAAACAGTGTTCTGCTGCTGTTTGGCCATGTGTGGCGCACGCTTCCGGCCGGCCTGCTGCTGGCGGGCGCCTGGGGGGCGATGGTTCTGCTGCTCAGGCCCTGGCTCAGCTTCGTGCTGCTGTGCGCGGGCGTGCCTATGCTGATTATCCTGTGGGCCGATTTCCTGCTCTGGCCCGTGATGGAGAAGGCGTTTTCCATCACGCAGCGCCAGAAAGAGAAGCGTGAGGCAGGAGAGGCCGGCGAACAGAGCCTTTCCTGAATACTGCCGGGCAGGCGAAGGAGGTGGGGGCCGTGCCGGAGCCCTCTGTGCAAAGCGTTGCGCGAGCTTTCCATATTTTAGAGATGCTGGCGCATGCAAAGCGGCCGGCTGCCCTTCAGGAGATCAGCGGCGCGCTGGGGCTTTCCAAAAGCACCGTGCACCGCCTGCTTGGCTGCCTTGTAGAGCTGGGCTATGCTGAACATCTGCCTGGCGGGCGTTACCGCCCGGCGCAGAAACTGGCCGCATTGGCGCCAAGCCCGCACCCTGCCGCGCACGACCATCTGCGTCTTGTGCCGCCCAGCACGGCTCTGAAGGAAGAGATTGTCTCGTATCGGGCCGAGTGCATCGCGGCGAAAAGCACCATGGACGGCACCGGCGGGCTTGCCGGGGCACAGACCTTTTCGGAATATCTGGCCGCTGTGCAGGCGGGTGCCCGGGAGGAGACGGTGCGCCCGGGGCATGTGCCGGCCACCACACTGTGCGCTTTGCGCCCTGCGGACGGACGCGTGGTGGGGTTTGCCAATGTGCGGCACCGCCTGAACCGTGCGCTGGCAGAGCGCGGCGGGCACATCGGCTACAGTGTGCGCCCGTCTGAGCGGCGCAAGGGATACGCCAAGCAGATTCTGCGGCAGGCGCTGGAGGTGTGCCGTGCGCTGGGCATCGCCCGCGCGCTTGTGACCTGTGAGAAGGGAAACGTTGCCTCTGCCCACACCATTCTTGCCTGCGGCGGTATTCTGGACGACGAGCGCCTCGGCGCGGACGGTACGGTTATCCAGCGCTATTGGGTGCATACGGAATAACTGCGGCTTTTCCCCGATAAAAGACGCCCCCGCATGCCATGCATGCGGGGGCGTTTCATATGCTGAAAAGGTGTGGACGGGCCCTATTCCAGCAGGCGGCGCAGGGGTGAATTATCCCCCAGTATGCTCATGCGGCTGCCCACGGCCTCGATACAGTGCGCATCCGAGGAGGTGAGCATGGGCTTGCCCGCGGGCAGAAGCCCGGCCGCAATCAGCTTTTCCGCCCGCTGAGGAAATTTCACTTCAAACAGCTCGAAATCCACATCCATGGGCCAGCCGCCCAGCACGGAGAAAACGGAATAGCTGTCTGCGTCCGCGTGGGCGGGCACAGGCACGCCGCCCATGCGGCGGCACAGCGCCGCTGCTTCGGCCAGCGTCAGGCTTACAGCGCCGGTCAGAAGTTTTTCCACCTTGTCCAGAACGTTGTCCTCTTCATCCGTTACAAGCTGGCGGCCCCATATCTTTTCATCGTAGGGAAGCGCGGGCAGCGCCTGATACAAAAGCGCGCCGAACTGCATGGCGGCCTCCACGCCGGGGAAATAGCACAGCAAATGGATTTCCTCTGCAGTGTTCACCTCAATGCCAGGCAGAAGGCGCAGGCCATAGGCCCTGCACGCGGCCTGCGCGGCGGGCAGGTTGCGGGCGGAATTGTGGTCTGTCACAGCCATCACGTCCGCCCCGGCCAGTTTGGCCATGCCTGCGGCTATGGCAGGGGTAAGGGAATCGTCCGCGCAGGGAGAAAGGCAGGTGTGGATGTGAAGATCGCCCCGCAGCGCGCTCATGCCTGCGGCAGCGGCAGGCCCAGTTTTGCCGCCGCAAGGTAGGAGGCCTCAAATTCAGGCAGCGGGCAGGTATACAGCGCCACGCCCTGCTCGGCTGCCCGCTGAAGGGCGACGGCATCCCACCCGGCGCCGTGGCACAGCACTACGCAGGCACAGTCTGCCAGGGCGGCCACGGCCACAGTGTTTACATTGCCCATTACGGTAAACCATGCATCGCCCTCTTTAGCGCGGCCCATCGCCCAGGAGAGAAGGTCGCCTGCAAAAATGCCCTGCACCTGCCGTGCGCCTTCGCCCGCCACGGGGGAAAAGCCGCATACGGCGGCCAATTCTGTGCTGTTCATCTCACTCATCCTTTCCAAGTGCCCGCAGCACCGCCTCCATGCGGCGGCGCATCAGCACGGTGCAGTCGTCCACACAGGCCTGCCCGCGCACCACATCTTCGGCCAGCGCCGCGCAGGTGGGGGCGCCGCAGCTGCCGCAGTCAAGGCCCGGCAGCTGGCTCAAAATTTCTTCCATGCGGCTGTACCGCGCAAAGCGCTCGCTGCGCGTGCCGCCCAGTTCCAGCACGGGCTGATAGGTGAGGTCTGTGTCCCAGAGCATCTCGCGTGGGATGCTGCCCGAAAGGTGATTTTTGCTCACGGGCACATAGCGGCGCATGCGCTTTATTTTTGCTTTGGCAATGTAAGGGTTTTCCACCTGAAGCACACCGCCCACGCAGCCGCCTGCACAGGCGTTCAGCTCCACAAAGTCAAGGTTCTGGTATTTTTCGTCCTCCAGGTCTTCCAGCACGCGTATGACGTTTTCAATGCCGTCTGCCGCAAGATAGCTGTCTGTGGAGACAAGGCCCGCCGCCTCGCCGCCGCTCTCGGCCCAGCCAAGGCCGATGCGCCCGGCGCTGGCTAGGTAATCCACCTGAGTAATGCGCTTCATCGAAGCCAGAAGGCGGGGGTAGATGTCTTTGATGGCTACGGCGCCGTCCACCTCGCTGCAGGAAGAGCCGACGGGTGAGCGCGTGGCCGTCACCTTGGCCGGGCATGGTGTCAGAAAGATGCAGCCGATGGCCTCTTTGGGCAGGCCTGTTTTGCACATGGCTTCTTTTTTTGCCATGCGCGCGGCCAGCTCGATAGGCGCCACCAGAGGCAGCACATGGTCAATCAGTTCAGGAAAGCGCACGCGGATGAGCCGCGTGACAGCAGGACAGGCAGAGCTGATGACAGGCCGGTTCATGCTGCCCGTCTGAAGCAGCCTGCGTGTGGCATCGCTTACCAGCTCTGCCGCCTTTGCAACCTCGAACACGCTGTCGAAGCCCATGCCCAGCAGGGCTTCCAGCAATAGATCCTGTTCTTCCAGATTGTTATACTGGCCGTATAGACTGGGAGGGGGAAGGGCAATGGTATACTGAAAGTTTTCTAAAATGGAAACAGGGTCTGTAATGGCCTTTTTGGCATGATGCGGGCAGATGCGGATGCACTCGCCGCAGTCGATGCAGCGCTCTTTCAGAATATGCGCCTTGCCGTCGCGCACGCGAATCGCCTCTGTGGGGCAGCGTTTGATGCAGTTGATGCAGCCCATGCAAAGCTCTTTGTCCAGCATAACAGAATGTGTGAATTGCTCCAATGGGGCCGCCTCCTTTCTTGGGCGCAGGCTCAATCGATGCGCACGGCCATTCTTACCGTCGTGCCCACACCGACGGCAGACTGGATGTCGAATTCGTCCGAATATTTCTTCATATTGGGCAGCCCCATGCCTGCGCCGAAGCCAAGGCTGCGCACTTCGTCCGGGGCGGTGGAATAACCCTCGCTCATGGCGAGGGCAATGTCTGCAATGCCAGGGCCGGAATCGGACAATGTCATACGCACGGCGTCATCGCCCACCTCCACGTCGATATTTCCGCCATGGGCGTGGATGGCAAGGTTGATTTCCCCCTCATACAGCGCGATGGATACCTTGCGCACGGCGTCCGGCGGCAGGCCCAGTTTTTTCAGCCGCTGCTTCAAATCGGCGCTGGCCTCGCCCGCGCGCGTGAAGTCGTCTCCCGGCACAGTGTAGTGCAGGCAGATGCTTTCTGCCATATCAGCCCACACCTCCCCGCAGGCCCTCGCTGTAAAGCAGGCCGCACGCGGTGAACATCGTTTTGTCGGTGGCCATCACGGCGATGCCCCGTTCCTCCGCCAGGGCCAGAAGCATATCGTCCGGGCATTTGCCGCGCACAAATACAATGCAGATCATATCCATCATGTCGGCCGTGCGCACCACCTGGGGGTTGTTCAGGCCTGTCAGCAGCACGGCCTGGTCTTTTACATATGCGAGCACGTCGCTCATCATGTCGCTTCCGCAGGCGGTGTGCACCTCGCGTGTGCAGTCTGCCCCCTTTGTCAAAAGCCGGGCTTCGAGAACTTCGATGATACGTGATATCGTCATGTCGTGTCAACTCCTCCGCAGTGCCGGGGCAGACCGCCCTGGCCCGCCCATGCCGGAATTTTCTGCCGCTGCCTTGCGGGCGTCGGCCGTCTGCTATACACTAGTTATTATTATAAAGCATCCCTTACAAAAAAGCACTTGAGCGAGTTGCACAGTTTTTTTCTAAAAGTTTTTACATAGATGTAAAAAAAACAAGTTTTTCTTGTCGCTTTTTTAACAAGGTATATGCTATAATATATGGGTATCCGGGCGAAGCTCGCCGCTTTGCCTATTTTTGATTTCTATAATTGGGAGGGTCATATCACTATGAGGCGCTTTTCCACAGTGCCCTTCAAGGGCACGAAAGAGCAGGAGGCACAGCTGCGCTCCTGGCTCGAAGAGCACAAGGCAACGCCGGGCGTGGCTATGCCGGCGCTGCAGAAGGCGCAGGAGATCTACGGATATCTGCCCATCGAGGTGCAGCGCATTGTGGCCGATGCACTGGGTAAGCCTCTGGCAGAGATTTACGGCATCTCTACATTTTACTCGCAGTTCAGCCTGTGCCCGAAGGGCGAGTACAAAATCAGCGTATGTCTTGGCACGGCATGCTATGTAAAGGGCTCCGGCAAGATATACGATGAATTGCAGAAGAAGCTGGGTATCACAGGCGGCGAGTGCACGGCTGACGGAAAGTTCAGCCTGGATGCATGCCGCTGCATCGGTGCGTGCGGCCTTGCGCCTGTTATGACAATCAACGATGATGTCTACGGGCGTCTGACGGGCGACGAACTGGACGGCATCCTGGCAAAGTATTGAGCGATGCAGGAATTGTCGATGAACGTGCTGGACGTGGCGCAGAATTCTGTGGCCGCGGGCGCGAAGCTGGTGCAGATTACGCTGGAGGCGGACGAGGCGCGCGATACCCTGCTGCTGGCCATTGAAGATGACGGCCATGGCATGACGTCCGCGGCGGCGCAGCGCGCAGCGGACCCGTTTTACACCACACGCACAACGAGGAAGGTTGGGCTGGGCCTGCCCTTTTTGAAAATGGCCGCCGAGATGACAGGCGGCGGCTTTTCCATTACATCGCAGCCCGGCCGCGGCACGCGTGTGTGTGCGCAGTTTGGCCTGCATCATATCGACCGCGCCCCTTTGGGGGATATGGCTTCCACCATTGCGGGCCTCATCCAGTGCAGCCCGGACATCGATTTCGTCTACACTGTGCGCGCGGCGGGCGGCGAGTTTTGTGCCGACACGCGCGAGATGCGCGCCGTACTGGGCGGCGTGCCGCTGTCAGAGCCCAGCGTGGCACAGTGGATCAGGGAGTTTATCGAGGAGAACACACAGCCCATCTTAGAAGGAGTAATATAATATGAAGAGTTTACAGGAGCTTGCCGCGATTCGCGACAGGATGAAACAGACGGTCAACACGAGAGAGGCCGCCCACGACACCACGCGCGTGGTGGTGGGCATGGCTACCTGCGGAATCGCCGCCGGTGCGCGCCCCGTGCTGAACGCCTTTACGGAAGAGATTGCCCGCCGCGACCTTGCGGGCGTGCTGGTGACGCAGACGGGATGCATCGGCCTGTGCCAGTATGAGCCAATCGTGGAAGTCACCATGCCGGGCCAGGAGAAGGTGACCTATGTGAAAATGACGCCCGATAAGGTGGGCCGCGTGGTGGCGGAGCACATCATCGGCGGCAAGCCTGTCACCGAGTTCACCATCGGTGCGGCTGCGCGCTGAGGAAGGGGGGAGAGCCACATGTACAGAAGTCATGTTATGGTGTGCGGCGGCACGGGCTGCACATCTTCCAACAGCGACAAGATCGCGCAGGCATTCGAGACAGAGATACAGGCCACCGGCCTGCAGGATGAGGTAAAGGTCATCCGCACAGGCTGCTTCGGCCTGTGTGCGCTGGGCCCTATCGTGGTTATTTACCCCGAAGGCAGCTTTTACAGCATGGTGAAGGAAGAAAACGTGAAGGAGATTGTGGACGAGCACCTTCTGAAGGGCCGTCCCGTCACGCGCCTTCTTTACGATGAGACCGTTGCGGAAGACAACACCATCAAAAGTCTGGACGAAACGGCTTTTTATAAAAAGCAGCTTCGCATTGCGCTGCGCAACTGCGGTGTCATCAACCCGGAAAATATAGACGAATACATCGCCTTTGACGGCTATGCCGCGCTGGGCAAGGTGCTGACAGAGATGACGCCCGAGCAGGTTATTCAGACCATGCTGGATTCCGGCCTGCGAGGCCGCGGCGGCGCGGGTTTCCCCACGGGCCTGAAGTGGAAATTTGCCGCCGGCAACAAGGCAGACCAGAAATATGTATGCTGCAACGCGGACGAGGGCGACCCCGGCGCCTTTATGGACCGTTCTATCCTTGAGGGCGACCCGCATGTGGTCATCGAGGCCATGGCCATCGCCGCTTACGCCATCGGCGCCTCGCAGGGCTATGTGTATATCCGCGCGGAATACCCCATCGCTGTGCAGCGCCTTACCATTGCCATCAATCAGGCGCGTGAATACGGCCTTTTGGGCAAAAATATTTTCGGTACCGATTTCTGTTTCGACCTGGATATCAAGCTGGGCGCCGGCGCCTTTGTGTGCGGTGAGGAGACGGCTTTGATGACCAGCATCGAGGGCAAGCGCGGCGAGCCGCGCCCCCGCCCGCCGTTCCCGGCTGTGAAGGGCCTGTTTGCAAAGCCCACCATCCTGAACAACGTGGAGACATATGCCAACGTGCCGCAGATTATTTTGAAGGGCGCAGATTGGTTCGCATCTATGGGCACGGAAAAATCCAAGGGCACCAAGGTGTTTGCGCTGGGCGGCAAGATAAAAAATACCGGCCTTGTCGAGATACCCATGGGCACCACGCTGCGCACCATTGTGGAAGAGATAGGCGGCGGCATCCCCGGCGGCAAGAAATTCAAAGCCGCGCAGACGGGCGGCCCCTCGGGCGGCTGCATCCCTGCCAGCCTCATCGATACGCCTATCGATTATGACAACCTCATCGCCATCGGCAGCATGATGGGCTCCGGCGGCCTTATCGTAATGGATGAGGACACCTGCATGGTGGATATCGCCAAGTTCTTCCTGGAATTCACCGTGGACGAGAGCTGCGGCAAATGCACCCCCTGCCGCGTGGGCACAAAGCGCCTGCTGGAGCTTCTGACGAAGATAACAGACGGCAAGGGCACTATGGAAGATTTGGACAAAATTACCGAGCTGGCCGAGTTTATCAAGGCCAACAGCCTGTGCGGCCTGGGCCAGACGGCGCCGAATCCGGTGCTTTCCACGCTGCGCTATTTCCGCGATGAATACGAAGAGCACATTAAAAACAAGCGCTGCCCGGCGGGCGTGTGCAAGGCGCTGCTGAACTATAAGATAGACCCTGTCAAGTGCAAGGGCTGCACCCTATGCGCCCGCGCCTGCCCGGCGGGGGCCATTACCGGCACAGTGCGCCAGCCGCATGCCATTGACACGGCCAAGTGCGTAAAGTGCGGCGCCTGCATGGAAAAATGCAAATTCGGCGCCATTTCGAAAGGTTGAGGAGGTAGCGGCAACAATGGAAACCGTACATATCAAAATCAACGGCACATCCTATGAGGTGGCCGCAGGCTCCACGATTCTGGAGGCCGCGCACAGCGTGGGCATCGAAATCCCCACTTTGTGCTATTTGAAAGAGATTAACGCCATCGGCGCCTGCCGCATCTGCGTGGTAGAGGTGAAGGGCGCCCGCAGCCTTGTCACGGCGTGCGTATACCCCGTGAACGAGGGTATGGAGGTGGTCACGAACAGCGAAAAGGTGATGGCAGCGCGCAAGACAAACCTGGAGCTGCTGCTTTCCACGCACGACCAGAACTGCCTGTCCTGCGTGCGCTCTACCGACTGCGAACTGCAGAGGCTGTGCCGCGACTACGGCGTGAACGGCCATCGCTTTGTGGGCTCGCGCGAGCGGTATGCGCTGGATGCATCCGCCCCGCACATGATTCGCGACAACAATAAATGTATTCTGTGCCGCCGCTGTGTGGCCGTCTGCCGCGAGAACCAGGCGGTAGGTGTCATCGGCCCCACCGAGCGCGGGTTCCAGACGCACATCGCGTGTGCCTTTGAGGCCAAGCTGGGCGAGAGCCCCTGTATCTCCTGCGGGCAGTGCATTACCGTGTGCCCCACGGGTGCCCTGACCGAGAAGGATGACACCGGCAAGGTGTGGGCTGCCCTGAATGACCCCGAAAAATATGTGGTGGTGCAGACGGCGCCCAGCGTACGCGCTACATTGGGCGAATGCTTTGGCCTGCCCATTGGCACTAACGTGGAGGGCAAAATGGTGGCCGCTTTGCGCCGCCTTGGCTTCAACGCCGTGTTCGACACCGACACTGCGGCCGATTTCACCATTATGGAGGAGGCCACCGAGTTCGTGCAGCGCGTGAAAAACGGCGGTGTGCTGCCCATGATTACCTCCTGCAGCCCGGGCTGGGTGAAATTCTGCGAGACGTATTACCCGGATATGATTCCGAACCTCTCCAGCTGCAAATCGCCGCAGGGTATGTTCGGCGCGCTGACAAAGACCTATTACGCCGAAAAGATGGGGCTGGACCCGAAGAATATCGTCTCAGTCTCTGTCATGCCCTGCACGGCCAAGAAATTTGAAGTGGGGCGCGACGACATGTGCGCCGCGGGCGAGGGTATTCCCGACATGGATATCTCTATCACTACGCGCGAGCTGGCGCGCATGATCCAGCGTGCGGGCCTTGTGTTTAACGAGCTTCCGGAAGAGGAGTTTGACCCCGCCCTTGGCGAGAGCACAGGCGCCTCCGTCATTTTCGGTGCCACGGGCGGCGTCATGGAAGCCGCGCTGCGCACGGCGGTGGAGCTTGTGACGGGCGAGGTGGCCCCGGCGGTGGATTACGCCGAGGTGCGCGGCACACAGGGCATCAAGGAGGCCACCTATGAGGTAGGCGGCATGAAGCTGAACGTGTGCGTGGCGTCCGGCCTTTCCAATGCCGACAAGGTGCTGAAGGCCGTGCAAAGCGGTGAAAAGCATTATCACTTCATCGAATTTATGGCCTGCCCCGGCGGCTGTGTAAACGGCGGCGGGCAGCCCACTCAGCCGGCCAGCGTGCGCAATTTTGTGGACCTGAAGGCCCTGCGCGCCAAAGCCCTGTATTCGGAGGACGCGGCCAAGGCCGTGCGCAAGAGCCACGAGAACCCGCTGCTCAAGAAAATTTATGCGGATTATCTGGGCCAGCCCGGCGGCGAAAAGGCGCACCACATCCTGCACACCTCTTATGTAAAGCGCGATAAGCTGTATTGAGCATTATTTGAAAAGGGGCCCTGCCACAGCGGGGCCCCTTTTGCATGTGTTTTTCAGGCAGGGCCGCGGGGCACGCCCGCTGGCCGCTTATTCAGGCATACAGGCCCCGGCGGCACACAAAAAGCGCAAATACAGCACGCTGTATTTGCGCTTTTGTATTGGTCTGCTTTAGCATAACGACACCCCCCAGCTATGCCGGAGAGAGCAAAAAGGCTTACGCAAGCCCCCGGCTTGTGCCGGGGGCGGACTTCTCATTTATTGCCAGAGAAGGCGCACACAGCAGGCGCTGGGCGCAGGCGGGCGAGGTGCTTATAAAATTATGCGGATAATTAAAAAGGCAGCATCAGGCCCCGGAAAGCCTCAAACAAGGTTTTCCGGGGCTTTTGTATTTTTTGGCTTTAGCAAAACGAGAACCCGTGGCTGTGCCGGGGAGCGTAAAAGGGCTTTCGCTGTCAGTTTCGAGCGAAGCGGGATGGTATTCAATGCCCAAAAGATGCAGCACGCAATGGGCAGAACACCGTTTACGGAAGGGGGCAAGTGATGCAGGAGACAAAGTATTCAGCGCCTCTTGAGAAGCTTGCCGGCAGTATGCCCTTCCGGGGATTACTCAAGTCCCCGGCTTTGCCGGGGGGGCCTGACTTTTGAGCATGCTTTTCCCTATGCCTGCCAGCCCTTGCACAAATCTGCCCAGCGGCTGCCGGGGCAAAGCTGCGCCAGCTCTTCGGGGGAGAGGCGCACGGCGCTGCTGGCGCTGCCCGCCGCCGGGTAGACGAGGGGAAAGCGCCGCAGAGAGATGTCCAGAAAAACCTGCACACCGCTGTTCACGCAGAAAGGGCATACGCCGCCCGGCGCGTGCCCCACCAAGGCATGTACCTCTTCGGGCGGCACCATTTTCGCCTTTACGCCGAACTGTGCCTTGAACCTGGCGTTATCCACTTTTGCGTCGCCGGCTGCAACGATGAGCACGGGCCCCTGCGGCGTGAAAAAGGCCAGTGTTTTGGCAATGTGCGCCTCTTCACAGCCCAGCGCCTGCGCTGCCAGCGCTACGGTGGCGCTGGACACACAGAACTCGTGCACGCGCCCGGCAAAGCCGCACCGGCCCAGGTAATCTTTTACAGCCTCAATGGACAATTTCCCCGCCCCCTTCCAAAGCCGCAGGGCAGTTCAGGCCTTCTGCCGCAGCGAGCTCTTTTTATACAGATACCATATAAACAGCGAAATAGCAAGCACAGATGCAAACGTCCATACCTCTGCCAGCAGGATGCTGAACATACCGCACTGGTACATGGCGGCGCCGATATTGGCCACGGCATGCAGGCCGATAGACACGGCCAGGAAGGCCTTGGGCAGGCGCCCTGTCACAGTCATCCACACCAGGATGGAGAGCACGATGTGCAGCGTGATGGCGGCAATGCGCTCCAGCCCGGGCACAAGAAGCGCCCCGGCAGATACCCCGCCCGCCAGCTGCGCCGAAACAGTGGCTGCAATGTCGCTGCCAAACATGGCCTCCAGCGAGCCGGCGCTGGCTGCCGACAGCACGATAGCATTCGAAAGGCTGGTGGTGCCGGCCAGCAGGATAGCCTCTATGCCGCCATGGCCGATGCCATAGGCAACACCCGTGGCAAGCGAGGCATCTTTCCGGCAGAGGAAGTGCAGGCCTACATAACGCGCCGTCTCCTCAAACAGGCCCGCGGCCAGACAGGCGTAAGCAGTGTACAGGCCGGGGTTCTGGATAAGCGCGGGAAAGACGGAAAATACAATGCTGTGAAGGAACTGCTCCAGCACAAGCGCGCTGATAAAAAAGCACAAGGCGCCCACAAGCCCGGCCAGCAGCCCGCGGTGCGTTTTGATACGTACGGCGGCCAGCAGGGCAATGGGCAGAACAATGCACACAGCCGCCGACACCCAGCAGGCGGCAACCATAGAAAATGAGACATCCATAAACGTTTTCCTCTCGTTTCAGGCCCCAGCGGCGAAATGCGGCGGGCTTATTCCTGCCGGGCCGCTGCGGCGGTATTTTCCGATGACGCCCGTACACAGAAGCGTGCGGACGGCATGCTATCCGCGCTGGAATGTTTAGACGCACATCGAAATATCGGCCCCATCATAGCACAACGCCTGTGTGCTGTCAACAGCAGGCAGAAACAGTGCCGGGCCGTTTCAGCCAAAGCCGTGCAAAGCGGCATTTCCGCCGGATGGAGGTTCTACATATACGGCCGCGTCGGTTTTTTGAAAATAAGGGGTTCTGCGGTTTTGCGAAGCAAAATGCCCGCATGCAGCGGGCAGGCAGACCCCTGCCGGAGGCAGGCGCGGTTTTGCGAAGCAAAATGCCCGCGTGCAGCGGACAGGCGGCAGAAAATTGTCTTGACCGCGGCACGCAGGCCAACCTGTCCGGCGGCACAAAACGGCTTTGCCCCGCAATTTTGGATGCGGAAGACGGCAAAGTACCACCCATAGCCGCCGTCAGGCTTGCCGCGGGGGCTGGCCGCATGCTGCGCCGAAGCCATACGGCCACACGCTTTTACCTTCTCGTCCGTCTGCGGCTTTGGCAGCCGGCCCCTGCCTTGAGCCACAGTTGGAAAGAAGGGCAGAGAAGGGGAGGCAAATGGCTGTGCGCCCCCTTGCGGGAATGCGAAAAATGCACCCGCGGCCCATGCTGGGGCCGCGGGTGCGGAAGGGCGGAACACAGGCGGCACAGTGCCCGGCTTTATACCATCAGCTGCTGTGTGTTGACGGACAGCCATACCACGAACATAGTGTTCACCATGGCGCACACATAAATGTTGCCTGTCTTTTTGTAGAAGTACGTAACCACCTTGGCTATCACGAAGTACAAAAGCAGCATGCCCATCATGGCGCCGTTCGCACGGGACATCTCGCGCCCGGCAATGGGGGTGACATGCGTCAGCAGCAAACGCCCGAAGATATAGCCCACGAACAGCAGTGCGGGCAGGGCGTTGGCCAGCAGGGTGAGAAGGTAGGTGGCGGCGGGCTTTCCGCTTTTCAGCCGGAAGCCGTCGGCCTGCAGCCAGGCATACACCGAGAACAGCACGCCGAACAGCACCGCATACACGGGGATCATAGCCGCGCGGTTGGCGCTCACGGGCGCAAAATACGTCTGGAACAGGCGGCCGTACCAGCCTCCGGTGAGCCCGGCGCCCAGCGCGGCGAACGCATAGGGTACCGCCAGCGTGGCTGCGCCGAACACCACGGCCTTGCACAGCCCGGCAGGCGAAGTTTTCATGCGCGCAAGGGCCTGGGTGCGGTCGATGGTCTTATCCACGAACATGCGCACGGCAAAGAAGGCTAGGGCGATGACGGCAGAGAGGAAGAACCACCACACAAAGCCGTTGGTGCTCTGCACCTGGAACAGGCCGGGCAGCTTTCCCATCAGCTCCTGCCCCTGCATCACGGTCGTCTCTACAATCAGCGCCTGAAGCACAGCGGGCACAAGCAGGAAGAACCAAAATTTCCAGTCTGCCTGTGCCGCCGCCTGCGGCACAGGACGCTTGAGTGAGGCGAAGAACGGCAGCTCTAAAAGCAGAGAGCCCGCGGGGAAGATCATCACGCAAAGGCTTACGGCCATGAGCAGCACGGCAATCTCCTGCCACAGATAGACGTGGGAAGAAGGGGAAAGGCCTGTGACATTGCCGCCCAGCGTGGTGTTGAAATAGGTGAGAATGTCGGTGACACAGCCCGGCATGATGTTGGAAAGGCTGTGGAACGTGTTGGGCGTATATACAACGCGGGCCGCGCCGCTGGCGGCATCCTCATACCAGTGGCCGGGCTGTACAGCCGGGCTTTCTTCGCCTACTAAGGTGGCAAAGCCGGAAAAATTCAGTGCGTCCTCGTGGTATACGTCCCAGAATGTGCCCTGGCCGGCCTCATCCAGCTTGCCCCAAATGGCGCCTACATTGATGCTGTCATACACGGTGAGGTCCTCGCTGGGAATGCCACAGCCGATAAACAGCACGCTGCGGTTTTCCGCAGCCGCGGCATATTCGCTGGTGATGGCAGCCGACGCCTGTGCGCCGCCGTTCGAGTGGCCGGTGGCGCCGAGGCGGTTTGAATCTACAAAAGAAAGGCTGGTGAGATATTTCATGGCCGCTATTGCGCCAGAGGCGCCGTCATTGCTGAAGTCGGAGCTCATGGTGCCGTAATAGTCATAGGCCAGCACCACGTAGCCGCGGCGCGACAGCTCGATGCAGTAGCTGGCGTAAAACGTGTGCGGCGTGTTGCCGCCGGGCGCGACCACGATGCCAGCGGCGGGCGTTTCCTGCGTGGCATTTTCCGGGACGAACAGCGTGCCGGAAAGGTTCACGCCCTCATCGGTATACCAGTTCACACTGCGCTGCTGCACACGGAAGCCCCCGGTGAGAGCGGCCTGCAGCGTGAAAAGGCTGACAAGAAATACAAGCACGGCGGCCAGAAGCACGGCCCCGCGTTTGCTGAATATCTTTTTTTTCATGTGTCCTCCTCGCAAACCCTGGTCTGGAGGGCTGCGCAGCCCGCGAAAAATGATTCGCCCGGGCGCTTTTTATTATAGCGTCCGGGCGGTGCGGAAAACAATTCGCAAAGGGCTGAAATTTTTTCAGGCCATTTGTGACAAATCCTTATGAAAATTTTCACATTTCGCAGGGCCAGCCTGCCGTGGTAGAGGCGCGCACCAGAAGGCGCGGCTGAACAGGCACCTGCTTTGTGATCATGCGCTGCGCGGGGCTCTGCAGGCGGCAGAGTTGCTCTACGGCCAGGCGGGTAATTTCGTCCGTATCCATGTAAAGTGCGCTGACGGGCGGGCACAGATAAGGAGAATATTCGTCGTTGAAGGCCACAAGCTTCACGTCCTGCGGCACCCGGCGGCCCGTCTGGCTCAAATACCACAGGGCGCCCGCTGCAAATTCATCAGACCAGCACACCAACCCGTCAATATCCGGCCGCTCGGCAAAGGCGGCGCGGGCAGCGCGGTGGCCCATCTGCGGGCCTATCTGGGGGAAAATGGGCACCTCAAAAACACCGGCATAGGCAAGGCCGGCCTTCTGCGCCCCGCTGAGGAACCCGGAGCCGCGCTGAATGGAAGCCTTGTTGATTGCGGCGGGCGGCCCCAGGTAGGCAAGCCTGCGGCACCCCGCCCCGGCAAGATGAAGCACGGCCTGTTCCACGGCCTCCGCGCTTTTCAGCACGATGCAGTTCAGCGTTGGGTAGGGCTTCATAAACTCAGATAGGATTAGGATGGGAATCTCGCTGGCAGAGATGAAATCCAGCTCCTGCTGTGTCAGTGTCATCTGCGGGAAGCTGGGCACGAACACGCCGGCCAGCCGCTCGCGCGTCACTTCCTTCAGAATGTCCAGCAGGGGCCTGTGCCCAAAATCCGGCCGGAAGGCCAGCGAATGAAAGCCCGCGCGGTTGGCATTTACCTCAAACTGCGCGCCAAGCTCAGAGAAATAGTGCGCGCCGGCAAAGGGCGGCAGCAGAATGCCGAACACCTTCCAGCGCGGAAAGCGGCTGGGGTGCGTTTCATCCGGCGCATAGTTCAGCTCATCAATGGCCTGGCGGATCGCGCGCTGCTTGTGTGCTGAAAGATACCCCGTTCCATTGACATAGCGGGATACTGCCGCAGCAGAGACGCCCGCCAGGCGGGCCACATCACACATCTTCACCTTGTTGGACATAGCGTTTACACCGCCTCCTTCTGCACGGCGGCATGAGGCCCCGCACGGAAAAGCAAAAACAGCAAAAGCACAAGGCCCGCGAGGGCCAGGGCGCTGAACAGCAGAAACACGGCGCGCAGAGAGCCGGCGCCCAGAACGGGCACGGCGATGGCGTTGGCAAGGATGGTGCCTGCCGGCATCTGTGCGGCAGTATAGGTGCCAAGCGCGGTGGCGCGCCCCTCCGGCGGCGTGACGGCGCTGACATACTCCATGGCGGCAGGCTGAAAAAAGCCGTAGGAAACGGCCTCTAAAAGCTGTACGGCTGCCAAAGCGGGCAGGGTGCGCACAAACGCCATGCACAGCACACGCACCGCCATAAAGGCCGCGCCCGCCAGCAGAAATGCACGCACGCCCAGCCGCCTGCGCAGGCGCGGGTACAGCCCCATGGCAGCCATAGAGCCCAGGCTCATCTCTGCCATAAGAAAGCCCTGCTGCCGGCTGTCGCCGCCCAGCTCCACCACCATGGAGGGAAGATAAGTGAGCAGCGCGCGCCAGCCTAGGAATACCAACAGGGCGGCCGTTAGGAACAAGAGATAGCGCCCGCTCCACAGCCGCGCGCCCCGCGGCTTTCTGACGGGCTGCACCCGGCCCTGCGACGCCGTGCCCCTGGCCCGGCAGGCGGCCAGGAACAAAAGAAAATAAAACCCCAGGTGGAACCACACAAGCCTCCCTGTGCCGGCGAGGGGCAGCAGATGCCCCAGCACAAGGCTGGCCGCGGCACCGGCCAGCCCGCCGAGGCCGCGGGCGACGCTGTACTGCACGCGGCTGTTGCGCCGTGCGGCAAGGCTCGTCCATGCATCCAGCATCCCCATCAGGGCAAAATCAAAAAAGCTGACGGGCACCACTGCCAGCAGGGCTGCGCCCAGCGAGCCTGATGCCCGAAGCAGAAGCAACCCCCACAGGGCGGAGCTCAGGCTGCCGGCCAGCACAATTTTTTTCGGCGAAAGCACATGGTCGGCCAGAAGGCCGGAGAGGATGAGCGCCGCAAGGTTTGCCGCTGCTGTGCCGGAAGAGATCACACCCAGCGCCTGCCTGCTGAACCCGTGCTGCGTCAGATAAAGCGCATAGAACGAGAAAAAGGCCATGTAGCCGGCAAAATACAGCATATACATGCCGCAAAGCCTGCGCTGCTCTGTGCCGTTTGCGCCCTGCATACAGCCTCCCCCCTTTTCGCCCGGCGCCCCGCGCAGCATATGGCTTGGGGCGTTTGTATTATTTTAGCACAGTTCTGCCGGACATTCCAGCCGCGGGCGGCAGAGCCCGCCCCGTGCGGACGGGCATAAAAAGGCCCCCTCCAGACGGCCGGCACAGGAGGGGGCTTTTGCATGCAGCATATTCTATTTCGGCGTGCGGCGGCGCAGAAAGCGCAGGCACGTCTCTGCAAGGCCGCGCAGGTTTACGGCGGCGATGATAAGCATGATGATGCCGTTCCACACATACGAGCCGGGCACCTCTTTGACGCACAGCGCAGCCTCCAACACCACAAGGCCGAAGTTCAGCGCCAGAAGCTCAGGCGAAAAATCCACCTCAATAAGCGTGCGCGTATTGTACGCGCGCACAAGAAAAACAAGGAAATAGCTGGCGAATGTGGCGATGGCCGCGCCCTGCACACCCCAGATGGGGATGAGCAGAGCGTTCAGGATAAGGTTCATCACGGCGCCCACACCCATGGTCACCAGCGAAAGGCCGGAGCGCTTTTCCACCATATAAATGCTGTTCAGAAAGTTGTCAAAGCTGGAGAAGATGGTGGCGAAGGTGAGCACCGGGATGAAAATCCATCCAAGATAGAATTCCTTTGCCACATAGATGCTCATGATGGGGCGGCACAGCCAGATGATGCCGGCCCCCGCCAGAAACATCAGCCCCTGATAAGCGCCGAACACTTTGCCGAAAAATTCTTCCCGCCCGGCCCGCGTGCCGTCGGTAAAGGCAGAAAGCTGCCATGCCTCCGTGAACAGCGTGGCGACCACGGTGAGCAGGGTGGGCAGCTGATAGCATGCGGCGAACAGGCCGTTCCACTCGGCACCCAGCATGGCAGTGATGAACAGCTTATCGCTGGTGTTGGTGATGGTCCAGAAAATGCTGGCCGAGATCAGCGGCACAGAATACACCAGCATCTTCCGCCAAAGCTTCGTGTTGATACGGCCGCCCATATAGCGCCAGATGCTGCTTACAAAAAACAGGAACAGGGCGCTGCAGGCGTCCGAGCATATCAACGCCAGAAGCCAGCCCTGCGCGCCCAGCTTGAGGCCGGATAAAAACAGCACATTGAAGCCCAGGTTCGTCAGCGTGCACAAAATACCGTCCAGCGCATACAGGCGCACCAGGTTGCGCGCGCGCACGAACTGGCAGTTCAGCGTGCGCAGGCAGCTTACCAGCACGAACAGCAGAAGCCATACCCAGTGCCCCTGCACAGTATCGCGGACAAAGGGTACAAAGTTCAGCACGGGCGCCAGCGCGCACAAAAGCAGAAACCCGGCAAAGATGGACAGCAGGCCGTTGGTATAGAGCTGGCGCTTGTTCACGCCCTTTTCCAGGCCAAAGCGGATGATGGCGTTGGCAATGCCCAGCGACACCAGCGGGATGAAAAAGTTGCCGATGGTGACGATGGCGTCCATGCCGCCGTAATCTGCCGTGCCCATCACGCGCGTGCGGTAGGCCGTTAGAAAAAAGCTGAGTATTTTGGAAGAAAAGGTGCTGATGGCAAACAGCAGCGTGTTCGACACAAGGCGCTTGTATTTGTCCACACAGCCGCCCCCTTTAGTCATTTTTACCGGCGCCTGCACCCAAAACAGTGCGGGCGGTGCCCTTGCGAGGACCGATGATTTTTTATCATACCATATCGCGCCCCCAAGCACAAGAAATACGCTGTGCTCCGGCTGCCGGAAAATGGCACCCGTCCTTTATTATATGAACCTGTGCGGCGGCGCATGCCTCAGGCGCGAAGAAGGGCGCGGCGGGCCTTATAGTCGGGCAGGATGCGAGCCACCACGGCCCAGAAGGCGGGCGAATGGTCGCAGTGCACAAAATGTGCGTATTCGTGTACCACCACATACTCCACAGCGGCCATGGGCTTTTCCGCAAGGCGCAGGTTCAGGGTGATCTGCCGTTTGCCCGGCATGCATACGCCCCAGCGCGTCTTCATGCGGCGCACCTTCAGCGTGGGGCGCACCCCGCCCAGCACGCCTGAAAAAAGCGGGAACACCCGCCCGCTCACCGCCTCGAACAGGGCCAGCGCCTGCGCGGGCGTCACGGCACAGGGGGCGGCTTCCTCCGCGCGGCGGCGCGCAGCCTGGGCTTTCGCCTTTTCCAGCCATGCCGCCTTGGAAAGCACAAAGGCGTCTACCCGTGCAGGAGGCACGCCGCAGGGGGCGCTGGCGTGGGCCTCGCCATCGGGCCCAATGCGCAGGTTGATGTTTTTTACGCGCTTATAAGTGAGAAAATAGGCCGCCCCAGCGGCTGGCTGCCTGTATTGTGTGCGTGCCATGCGGCGCCTCCTTTGCAGGTGTGTTCCGTTCACTATTATAAACAAACGGTTCGGCCTTGGCAAATCTTCTAAAATTCACTCAAAAAACCTGTCGCCTTTGTGCTTGACCGGCACAATATCTGGTGGTAGTATTATATACGCATTCAAGATTTTGCGAGGGACGGCGGAACTCTGTGCGGCGTGCCGGGCAGGCCCTAGTGCGGGCCTGCAGGGCATGCCGTTTGTGCGGTGCGCGGCTTCGTGTGAACGGGAGGAATTTTCATTATGATTAAAAGCATTATGAAGCGGGACGGACGCGTGGTACTTTATGACGAGAGCAAAATAGCGTCTGCCATCCTGAAAGCGCTGGAGGCCGCCCGCGAAGGGGATGCCAGCGTAGCCGCACAGGTGGCCAACAGTGTGGAGGCCCGCCTGGAGGAGCTTTGCGGCGACGGCACGCCCAGAATAGAGCAGATTCAGGACACGGTGGAGCAGGAGCTGATGCGCGCCGGGTGCGAAGAGGCCGCAAAGCAGTATATTCTATACCGCGCAGAGCGCACGCGCATCCGCGAGGCAAAAACCAGTCTGATGAAGTCCATCGACGAAATCACCAATGTAGACGCCCGCCTCAGCGACATGAAGCGCGATAACGCCAATATTGACGGCAACACGGCCATGGGCTCCATGCTGCAGATAGGCACGGCGGGCGCCAAGGCGTATAACGCGGCTTATCTGCTTACGCCGGCGCAGGCCAAGGCGTACACCGAGGGCGATATCCATATCCACGATTTTGATTTTTACGCCCTCACCACCACCTGCTGCCAGATAGACCTTTTGAAGCTGTTCCACGGAGGCTTCTCCACCGGGCACGGCTACCTGCGCGAGCCGCAGGGCATTGCCAGCTATGCGGCGCTGGCGGCTATTGCCATTCAGTCCAACCAGAACGACCAGCACGGCGGCCAAAGCGTGCCGAACTTCGATTATTCCATGGCCGAAGGCATTGGAAAAACGTTCCGCAAGCAATACCGTGTCAAGCTGCGCGAGGCGCTGGAGGACATCCTGGACACCGACGACGAGACGGCGCTGGTGCAGGCCGCTGTGGAGGCGGGCCGGCAGGCCACGGGCGACAGCGACGTTCGGCTGGAGACGCACGCCGCCACCTTTGACGATGCGGCGGCAAAGGCCATTGCCGCCACAGGCAGGCTGGACGCCGGGAAGGCCGCCCATCTGGTGGCCCATGCGCGCCGCCGCGCCACGGCCAAGACAGACCGCGAGACGTATCAGGCCATGGAGGGCTTTGTGCACAACCTGAATACAATGCACTCGCGCGCGGGCGCCCAGACGCCCTTCTCGTCCATCAACTACGGCACCGACACTTCCCCCGAGGGGCGCATGGCCATCCGAAATATCCTTCTGGCAGAGGACGCGGGCCTGGGCCACGGCGAGACGCCCATTTTCCCCATCCACATCTTCAAGGTGAAAGAGGGTGTCAACTACAATCCCGGCGACCCGAACTACGACTTGTTTGAGCTGTCGTGCAAGGTGTCTGCCAAGCGCCTGTTCCCGAACTATGTGTTCCTGGACAGCCCGTTCAACCTTCAGTACTACAAGCCCGGCCACCCGGAAACAGAGGTAGCCACCATGGGCTGCCGCACGCGCGTGATGGGCAATGTGTACGACCCGCAGCGCCAGATTGCCTATTCCCGCGGCAACCTCTCTTTTACGTCCATCAACATGCCGCGCCTTGCCATTGAAAGCCATGGCGATGAGGCCCTGTTTTACAAAAAGCTGGACGATATGATGGAGCTTGTGGCCCAGCAGCTGCTGGACCGCTTTGAGATACAGGCCTCCAAGCGCGTATACAACTACCCGTTCCTGATGGGGCAGGGCGTATGGCTGGATTCCGACAAGCTGGGCCCCAACGATGAGGTGCGCGAGGTGCTCAAACACGGCACGCTCTCTATCGGGTTTATCGGCCTGGCCGAAACGCTGACGGCGCTGTATGGCCACCATCACGGCGAGAGCGATGAAATGCAGCAGAAGGGCCTCGCCATCGTGCGCCACATGCGCGAGTTCTGCGATGCGAAGAGCCAGGCCATGCACATGAACTTCACCCTGCTGGCCACGCCTGCCGAGGGGCTTTCCGGCCGCTTCATCCGCATGGATAAAAAGCGCTACGGCATCATCCCCGGCGTGACAGACCGCGAGTATTACACGAATTCGTTCCATGTGCCGGTGTGGTACCCCATCTCGGCCTATGACAAAATTTATAAAGAGGCGCCGTATCATGCGCTGACGAACGCGGGCCATATCAGCTATGTGGAGCTGGACGGCGACACGGCCAATAATGTGGAGGCGTTTGAAGCTGTCGTGCGCTGCATGCACGATGCAGGCGTGGGCTATGGTTCCATTAACCACCCGGTAGACCGCGACCCCATCTGCGGCTATGTGGGTGTGATAGGCGAGGTGTGCCCGCGCTGCGGGCGCCGCGAGGGCGAGGCCCTCTCGAAAGAGCGCATCGACGAGCTGCGCAAGCAGTATCCGGAGATTACCACTTTCTGCGGCTGTGAATAAGCCGGAAAACGGTGCGGATAATCTTGCAATAGAATTCATATTGATATATAATATCATTTGAATGACAGTTTCCTGGCGACAGGTTTTTTAAGGGAGGAATACAATATGGCAATTCAGACGAATATCGAGGCAAAATACGGCAAGGACGTGAAGTTTGAGCGCATCCGCCGCATCACGGGCTATCTTGTGGGCACCATGGATAAATGGAACGACGCGAAAAAGGCCGAAGAACACGACCGCGTAAAGCACGGCATGGCGCACTGATATGGCGCAAATGGTAAACGTCGCGGGTGTCATGGGCGATTCCATCGTGGATGGCCCGGGCATCCGCGTTGCCATCTTTGTGCAGGGGTGCTGCCATCACTGCGAGGGGTGCCATAACCCCGAAAGCTGGCCCTTCGGCGCGGGCACGGATATGTCTGTGGAAAAGCTGTACACCATGGTGAAGGCAAACCCGCTGTGCCGCGGCGTGACGTTTTCGGGCGGCGAACCGTTCTGTCAGGCCGGGGCACTGGTGCCGCTGGCAGAAAAGCTGAAGGCGGCCGGCTATGAGCTGGCAAGCTATTCCGGATATACCTTCGAGCAGCTTCTGGACGGCACGCCGGAGCAGAAGGCGCTGCTGCGCTTTCTGGATATTCTGGTGGACGGGCCGTTCGTGCTGGCACAGCGCAATTTGGACCTTTTGTTCCGCGGCTCGGAAAACCAGCGCATTCTGGACGTGCCAAAAAGCCTTGCCGCGGGCAGGGCTGTGTGGTGCACGGCGCCGCGCTGGGTGGGGGAAAAACGGGGCTGAGCCCGCGCGGTTCGCTTCGCACGCTGCTGTGGTAAAAAAGAAAAAGCAGGCGCTGCCATAGCGTATTGGCAGCGCCTGCTTTTTGCTTATAAACGGCCCGGCATTACCGCAGCTGCCCGTAGTCCCCGTCAGCCGCGTCATTTCCTCTATCCGCTCCAATGGAAATGGCGGTTCGCACAAAGGCTTCATGGCAATGCTCATCAGCTTCATGGGGTTGTCGTCTGCGGCCACACGGTTTGAAGAAAGGGCGCCGCAGCGGCGGCAGAGGTGGATGATGGCCCACTCACCGCCTTTGCGCACCCAAACCGCCACAGCGTCCATAATGTCGCCGCAGCCTGCCCGACGGTCGCCGGGCGAGATATCCACATGCAGGCTGGCAAGGCAGTACGGGCGGTGGTTGCGGTGCCGGCTTCCCGCGTCACCGGGAGCCTAACTACTTTAGTATGAAATATGTGTCAGTGCATCCGGCCGGCGCACCGCCAGCCAAAGAAGGTCAACCGCCTGGCACACAGGCCGCCCAAAAATAAAATTAGAAAAAGCGTGGGCGCCAACATCGCGCACAGAGGGCGGCAGAACGGAGCCCTCCGCAAGTGCCTCATCCAGACGCATCCCGCGCTGTTCTTCCAAATGATGAAAGCATTCGTGGGCCAAAAGCCTGTCATAAAGCGCCTGTGGGGAAAACAGATTGAGCCGGATAACCTGTTGAAGCTCTTCCATTTCATCCAGCCGCGCTTTACTAACCAGGATTTGTACAGCCTGCGGGTCATAAAGCGCACGCGCAGCAAAGGCACACTCCTCCATTGGGCTCATCCAGCGGATGCGTTTCACACCAAGCCGGTACAGGTTTTGTTCTGCGCTTTGCTCAAAAAGCCAGGCTTCCTTTGCCCACTGGCGGCCAATACAGCTTGCCTGTTCCAGAACTGTCGGCGGCACACATTCCCCGGCCAGCGTGAAGTGTTCATTCAGCCAGTTCTCGCTGCGGCCGGCAAGCTGTAAAACGGCTTCGCGGGACGCACAGGGGCCCTTCATAAAAGGTCCGCCTTTGTGGGAATGGCGCCCTGGCGGCGCAGCTCTTCCTGCAGCAGGGAAACGTCCAACTGGTCAAAACCAGTTTTGTGTGAAAGAGACAGGACGGCGGCCGCGCCCGCTGCCTGCCCCAGAGCCATGGCCGTGGCCGAAATGCGGGCAGATGCCAATGCCTCGTGCGTGGCAGAGATGCACCGCCCTGTAACCAGCAGATTGCTGAACCTTTTCGGGAGCATGACACCATAGGGAATATCGTAGCAGAAATCCTGCTTGCGGCGCACCCACTGAAGGTCTTCCCCGGCGGGGTCATGGATATCAATGGGGAAGGCACAGATGGCAACGCCTTCTTTGGAAGTGCGCTCTTCATACACATCCTCAACGGTGAGCGTATAGTGGCCGTGGATGCGTCTGGACTCGCGGACGCCCGTCACATCTGCCATAGATGCAAGGAAACAGCTTTGGAAACCGGGCAGATAATTTCGGAAGAAGCTCATAAGCTCTTCTACCTGCCGGGCGGCTTCGGCCTCTGCCATTGTCTGGTCCTGCGCGGAAAGGCCGGACAGCTTGATAATGCGCGAGGTATTGATGAAAACTTCACCCGGGTGCAGCCCCTGGAAAAACAGTACGCGGTCACGCGGAATCGTAAAATCTCCGCGCTCTTTGGCCATTTTTACAATATCAAAAAACCCGGAAACAGCCAGATACTTTTCCAAATCGTCATAATCCTTATGAAGGATGAACTGCTCAGGATTTTTGCGCATATAGGCCACGACCTCATCCAGCGCTACGCCGCCCACCTTGAACATGATGGACATGGGCTGGGTGAGCCCGTCGGACGCGCGGCCTTTCTCAAAACTCACATGGCACATGGCGGCCAAATCACCATCACCTGTGGCATCAATGAATCTTTTGGCCTGATACGAGGCGCTCCCGCTTTTGCCCACTACCGTCACCCGAGTGACCTCTCCGTTTTCCACATCTGCACCGCACAGAAAGCTGTGAAGCAAAAGAGTAATGTTGGGCTGCTGCGCCAGCATTTCGAAATAGACAAGACGCAGGATAGACGGCTCGATGGGGGTTATGGTAGAGGTGACGCCCAGCGGGTCTGGAATATGGCCCAGCGTAGCGCCTTTTTCCGCCAGCCGGTCTATCACCTCCTGGGCGATGCCCTTGACAATCTGCTTGCTGCCGGAATGAAAAGTCATCAAAGGGCATACCATCGCAGAGGTGTTCATCCCACCGGGGTAAGCGCCCTTTTCAATCAGCAGAACCTTTGCCCCCATGCGGGCGGCTGCCAAAGCGGCCATGCATCCGCTGGGGCCGGCCCCGGCTACGATTACATCGTATTTCATACGGATTCTCCTTCCTTGCATATCGTAATGCTGGCTTCAAAGGTGCGCGGCCAGCACAGCTGCGCGCGGAACGGCCTGCTGCACACAAGGCGTGTTTCAGGGGTAAGTTCCATCAGCTGTTGCAGGCGGGCGTTGGCGCCCGGCACGTCCTGCAGGACCCAAATATCTGTGCCCGCGGCCCGAAGTTCCCTGTTCCACCGGGGGCGCACAATAGCCTGATAGACCCAATCGTCCAGCAGGCGCTCTTGAGTAAAAGCTGCAAGAGCGGCGGGTGAAGCCCCGGTGCCTGCGGCAAGAAGCTGCCCCAGAATGGTGCCAAGTGAATTGCATGCTGTATTCCATCCGGCATATGCGGCAAGGCGCGCCAGAAGGCCGTTTTGTGCGGCAAGGCGCAGAAGGCTGCTTTCGCCGCCGTTGGCGTGATAAACGTCCAAAAGGCCAGTGGGAAGGCCCGTATCCATAAGAGCCTGCAGACGTTCCGCTATGTTGCCCAGCTGGCCGGGCGTATAGGCGCAGACGGCATCCTCCGGCGCCATGGCCAGGTCCATTTGCGGGCCACTGGGCGCATAGACGGCAAGCACCGCCTGGGCATCCTTCGGGCTCTGCACACGCATGATGCGGCAGGTTTTCAGGTAAGCATCCAGGTTTTCGGCAAAAGGCCGGTCTTCATAGCGTGCAGTGAACTGCATATCCCCGGCCAGCCACTCCACATATAGGCGCAGGGCGGGCCCCCCGGCCTGGCGCTGTGCGGCCAGGCAGCCCACAAGCGCGCAGGCGCATTCATCTGTTCCGCAGTGGATGCTGACCTGCTCCGACACGCCCTGTGCTTCTGCAAGCGCCTGAAGCTGTTGCTGTTCTGCACGGTGCATCCCCTGTGGGGCGGAATCCTCCTGAAGAAAGCATACCTGCTTTACAATGCCTTCGGTAAGAAGAGCTACAGCTTCCCGGTTGACCTGATGGTTTCTGCCGCGCGCAGCCAGAAAGGTTTGCAGCACATGGGACGGAATCTGCGCCTCCAGCTGCGCGAGGCGGCGCGCCGCCTCGCAGCCTGGCTGTGCGGCAAGCTGGGAATACAGCGCTACCTTTTCCCACCACACCTGATCTTCCTGTTTCAGTGTGCTTACCGTAGTGCGCATGATAACGCTTGAGAGGTAGATATCCAGCGCGGGGTATTTTTGCTTGAGGCGGCGCAGGAAAGCTGCCCGGCGCAGGGCCTGAGTCTCTGGTACCTCCATGCAGCGCGAGGCAAGCAGGCCGCCGTAGGCAAGCTGGTCAAGCGAGCAGATAAGGGCGCCTGCCCCGGCGCAGGCCTCCTCCAGCCATGCGGCAATGCGGCAAAAATCAGAAGGGGTACGATACCAGTCCATCACCTCAAGGGGAGGAACGCATGCGGAAATTCCGGCACTTTGCGCAAGCTGTGCAGGAAATTCACGCGTGCAGGGACGGCTGTCCAGCGGAAGAATTACAAGCTTCACGGCCGCTTCCTCATTTCATCAATGCTTTTGCGGAACGCGGCCACTGCGCTGCCGATGCTGCAGGCGTCTTTCCCGGTTACAACGGCGCCTATCATCAGCCCGGACACCCCGCAGGCGCGCAGCGCGCAAACTTCGTCCGGCCGGACTGCGCGCTGTGTGGGAACTACAATGGGAAGCGGGCTCAGGCGGGCCAAATGCCTGTAACAGATGAGTTCGCGCCCGGAAAGCGGCTGGCCGTAGCTGTCCGGGTGCATGACAGATGCTTCCAGAATATCGGCGCCTGTTTCCTGCAGGCCCTCGATTTCCCAGTCGGCCCAGGTGTAGTCCGGCGCAATCATTTTAGAGATACCGGCGGCTGACAGCACGCTGGGGCTGGCATGGTGGCCGTACAACGATAAAAAGTCAAACCCATAGGCCACGGCTTGGGGAAGTGAGCGTTCGGCTGCGCAGCAGTCTGCGCCAAGCACGATTCCCATAGGGCCCTTTGCCTCGGCCAGCATGGCCTCAATGGCGCCGCGCTCTTCTTCAAAGCTGCCAAACAGCGTCTGGCTGGCATGATGCTTTACATTGATATGAATCTTCACAACGTCCGCACCGTTCTCCCATGCGGCACGCGCCAGCGCGGGGTCGTTGCGGGGCAGGCTCATCACCAGCGGGAAGCGCTCTTCTTTCAGCATTTGTCTGAACTTATCCATCTTGTTCTCCTTCCAACAGAAAATCTGTATGATACAAAACTGCGTATAACGCCATGCGGCGGCCGCTTTTATTTTCGCGGGTGAACCAGTACGCAAACCGGCATATCGGGGGAGGCCCCCTCCAATTCCAGCCCGGCAAGCTGCATTACCTGGTCGTGGACAAGGACGGAAGAAAGGTCTGCAATGCGGCTGCCGTGCAGAACAAACACCTCTGGAAGAATTTGCCCGGCGTCGTTGTAGCTGGAGACGTTTTGCAGGAATGCGTCCATATCTGAGGCGAAACGTCCGGCGCAGGTGCGCAGGAGCTGGCCGTCGTTAATTTGCAGCTTTACCACTCCGCGGCTGTCCAGCACGCGGAAATCGTGCTTTTCACTGCGCAAAAGCCCAAACAGCTTTTTGGATGTGCGCACGGCGGAAAAAATATACAAGCCCTCTGTCTGCCCGGCAAGCTTTATCTGGACGGGCTCTGCCTTCAAAGACTCACAGGCCACGCGCTCCAGCTCTTCCGGGGTGGCCTTGCCAAGGCCAAGCTCCTGCTGTTCCATCTGCAGGCTGCCGGTGGCGGTAGCCGACACGATGTTCTTCTGCCGGTCAATCTCCATCTGTACTTCGATGCTGCCGGGGGCAGCGCCCATGGCAATCAGGCTGTCCATGGCCTGGCGCCGGATGGCGGCGATATCTTCAGGGGAGGGGTCTATCACGGTGCGGGCTACAGTGTCCCGCAGCATGGCCATTGCGGCACCGATGGCAGATATCACCTCAGCCTTTTCCGCAATCATATAGCGGATGCCGTTTTTACGGCTCAGCCACGGCACAACGGCAGTGCAGCCTCCGCCTCCGCCCACCAGGCTTAAAAGCTGAGGGTCCAGCTGATAGTCCTGCAGCATGGTCTGCACAGTTTCATCCACCCGCTGCACGGCTTTATCCAGAATGGCCTCGGCAAAAGCCTTCGGCTCCTGGCCGTATTGCTGCCCCAGAAGGGAAAAACACTGCTGCACGTTTTCCAGATTTCCGAAGGCGTAGTCGCCTTCCCGCACCATGCCTGCCATTATGGCAGCATCGGTAAGTGTTACGGCAAAGCGCTTTCCGGCGGGGTTTTCCATCACAAGATGATCCGGTGCATCGCCCTCCATGGGGGAAATAAGCGAAGGTTTGGCCCCCTTCAGCTCTTCCGAAGAGGCAAACGCCAGATATTCCAGGCCGGCAATATGTGCCGAGCGGGGCCCCACATCCCGGATGCGGCCATCTTCATCCAGACGAACCATCGAGCCGCCGCCGATGCCGACGGTGCGCGAATCCAGCGTTTTCAGGAAAGTGCTGTGGCCGCCGACATTGGCGCTTTTCACCATGGCCTTGCCGTTGTGGATTACGGAAATATCCGTGCTTGTGCCGCCAACCTCCAGGAAAATGCCGTCTGAAACATTGGCGTACATTAAAGCTGCGGCAATACCGGCAGCAGGGCCTGACAAAAGCGTCAAAATGGGGCGCTTTCGCATCTGGCCGATGTCCATAACGCCGCCGTCGCTGCGCATGATCATCAAAGGCGCCGTGATGCCGCTGCTTTGGATGCTTTCGTTTGTCATGTCAGCCGTCTGTGTCATTTTAGGCAGGATGCTGGCGTTGATTACGGCCGTTCGGGTTCGCACCTTCAGGCCGTACAGCTGGCTTATCTCATGGCTGGCAGTTGCAGGCAGGCCCAGCCGCTGGGCGGCGCCCGTCACGGCATCTTCGCGGCGCGGGTCATCTACGCCGAAAGCCTCGCTGGCCACGATGACGCGGCAGCCCTGGCTGCGCAGCGCTTCTACTGTGCGGCAGATATCCTCGTCTGTAAAGTCTTTGGGGTCGGTGCTCAGAAATGCGCAGGCGGTGTGAAGCGCCTTGTTTTCACTTAAGGGAATATCGGCAATGGCGGTATCAGCCTTGGCCTTCAGGGCCTCTACACCGCGGCCCATGCCGATGATGCCCACTTTTGCAACATCGCCCTCCAGCAGGGCGTTTGTGGCCTGCGTGGTGCTGTGCGCCACGAAAACAACATCCTCCGGCGCGGCGCCTGTTTGCTGCAGCACATCCTGAAATGTTTTGATGATGCCCTCGGAAACAGAATACTGCGAAGAGTGCGTTGTGGGCGTTACGGCGTGCGCAATCACCTGATAGCTTTGATGATCGAGCGCCACGGCATGTGTGAAGGTGCCCCCCACGTCAATGCCTATCCGGATCTTTCTTTTTTGCATAATGGTTCCTTTCTTTGCCGGCAGGTCCATTTCGCCCTGCAGACGTCCGGGGAAGCCAGAAGCTGGCTTCCCCGGGCTTACAGTTTTCAATGATTTAGAAATACAGGAAGGCGGCTACGACCAGGCCCACCACAACGCCGCCCCATACATAGGGAAGCGTTTTTTTCATAATGTCGTTCACATCTGTGCCCGTGGCAGAGGCCGTCCACACGTTCTGGGTGTTGGTGGGGTCGCATACACCCTGAATCTGGCCTGTGGTCATCAGGGCCGCCATGATGCTGGTAGCGCCCAGTTTCCCGGTGCTCACCATAACGCTGGCAAGGCCCAGGCCGAGGCCCCAGATATTCAGCGGGCCGCGGTACAGCGACAGCGGCGCCAAAACAGAGAAGAACACCACAAAGGTAATTGCAGTGCCAGGCAGAATGGCGGCCATTGCCGGCCCAAGAATGGCAGAGACGCGCGCGTCCATTACCACCACCAGCAGCATGCCGATGCCAATCAGCAGGAAAATGGCGCCGGCCGAGTTGGAGATGCCCTCTGTAACGGCCTTGCTCAGGCGCTGCAGGCTGCCCTTGCGCAGCGTGGTGAAGAAGCAGTAGACGATGGCCAGCACGAAGCCCACATTAATGTCCAGCCCGAAGCCAAGCACGGCAACCAGCGGGACCAGCGGGGTGAGCATGGCATACCAGTGTACCTTCGGTGCTTTGGCGGCCTCGTCTTGGGCCGGCATGGGCCATGCTACTTTTTTCGCAGGCCGCGCCTGCTTTTTGAACAGCCCTTTAAACCCGCCGAACTTTACCTCCACAATGCAGAACAGCGCGCCGGCCAGCCCAAAAATAGCACCGGCGAACCATGCAAAGCTACGCACGGTTTCCACAGAGAGCCCCAGCGTGTCGATGTAAAGGCTCCAGTTGGTCAGGTTGAATACGCCGCCTACGCTTACAGAAAACAGCAGAATACAGCCGGCCGCCAGCGGCGTGATGCCAAGGCTGATCATGATGGGAAGCACGATGGAGCCCAGCATCATGATAGAGCCCAGCCCGCCCAGGGTAGTGTACAGCAGCGAGAGAACGATGTACAGCGCAAGGCTTAGGATAAGCGGCCTGTCGCCCGCCATTTCAGACACCTTGCGCACCAGAGTTTCGGCGATGCCCGCATTTTTTACCTGCTGCGACAGGATGGCGCCGAAGATAAAGGTGATAATGGTGGAGCCCAGGCGCAGGGGCCCATTGATGAACAGAAGCGACTGGATGCCGGCCACAGTGGCCTCACCCTCTACGGTGTCTGCCCAGGGAATGCCTGCAATAATAGCAATTAGCAGGGCCATGATGGGAAGGGCAAACATTGCGTTCATTTTTTTTGTGTACATCAGCGCGCACAGCACGATGAACACAAGCACGATCAATGCTACGGTCATGTGTTTTTCCTCCTTCTATTGGTGCTTGATTGAAAAATTTGGGGGCGGAGCCCCGCGGACAAAAACCGCTGCCTTACAGCGGAGGGCTGATAGGGTTCTGCGCGCAAAAATAAATGGTGCCAAACCATTTGGTTTCTGCATCCAGTGCCATTCCCCAGGCAAGCTCTTCCGGGCCGGCCAAATGGATGCAGATGTCTGCGCTGCTGCATGGGCAGAGAAGGCGCTCCGCCTCTTTCATTTGAGCTTCGCACCGGCAGGCTACCCATACTTTCTCTAAGCCGAGCGTATGTAACGCATGTGCGGCCTGCCCGGCCAGGGCCGAAAAACCTGCAGCTGAACCGCAGCGGCTTCCCTGCCCACGGCACAAATGGCCGTCTATGCAGAGGGCCGCTTTGGAGGGGAACTGCCCATTTATCACCATAAAGTGTGCCGGGCATCGCTCTCCCTCTGTATACTTGCGAAGTGACACCTGCCCGTTTACCGCACTGTCAATAAAAACGGGAAGATAAATGCGGCGTTCAACGATCTCTTTCAGTGGCACATTCTGCCAGCCAAGCGTATCGCTTTTCAGCACAGTCTGTGTGGAATGGTCAATCTCGCCCTCAATGCCAATGCCTAAGGCGAGGACATTGGAGGCTTCCGGCTGCTCCAGAAGCATGTCTATTGCCCTGTACAAAAGCGCGATGGGCAGCTCTTGCGGCAGGCGCTGCACATGAAAGGTTTTTTCGATATGCCCTTCGGCATCGCACAGCGCCATACGCACGCCCTGCGCGTATAGCTCTATGCCTGCAAACTGGCCGTACCTGCCGTTGATGGAATAGATGACAGACCGGCGCCCGCCTATGGATTTCTGCATGCCGTCCGTATGTACAAACCCGGTTTTCAGCATGGCATTGATGGTGTCGGAAACCGTTGTGTTGCTCAGCCCTGTCCATTGGACAAGGTTCTGCTTGGTAGCGTTCCGATAATCCAGAAGACGCAGCAGCAACAGCCTCCGGTTTTGATAATCCAGCTTGTCAGCCATGGCATCGACATCCCTTCGCCACTTTTTACGGAATCCGTAAAAAGTGTAGTTTCATCATAATTCCTGCATAATGAAAAGTCAATAGGTTGCAAAAAAAGTGTGATTTTTACCAATTTTGCAGAAGTGAATTTATAAAAAACGCCCATATCAGGCGTGTTGCCGCAAGAAAGTGTTGCCCGGGGAAGATAATTTTTGCGCATAGCTTCTTCATATTTCTCCGACAGTTGCAAAGGCTGCCTGCGGAAGGCATCCCTGCGCTGCATCAAAAATTGCCGCTTTAGGGGGCTGGGCAGTTTTGGACGGGCTTTTTGCGTGTGTCAGGTGCCAAACCCGCCGGCAAAAACCGATGTCCTCTTGCATCAATGCGCCTTTCAGGGCAGAGTTTGAAAATAAAAGCGGCGAGACCTGAGCGGCCTTCCCCTGCGGCGCAGTTTCTGATATAATAATCAATATTATGCTGTTTTTTGGCGGAAAATGAAGATAAGGAGTTGTTATTTTGCGTTCCCTCATTCGGCCGAAGGAATGCGCCATGGCGCTGCTGGGCAGTGGTATTCTGGCGTTCGGCCTGTACCACATCCACTCCCTCAGCGGCGTTACGGAGGGCGGTGTGCTTGGCATGACGTTGCTTTTGCACCATTGGTTCGGCATTTCGCCCTCGGTGTCCGGCTTCGTGATGAATGCCGCATGCTATGCGCTGGGCTGGCGGCTGCTGGGCAAAAGCTTTATTGTCTATTCCATTGTGGCTGGCGGCGGCTTTTCCGTGTTTTATGCATTGGTAGAGCAGTTTCCGCCTTTATGGCCGGGCCTTGCACAGCACCCGCTTGTTGCTGCGCTGGCAGGCGCGTGTTTTGTGGGTGTCGGCGTGGGGCTGGCGGTGCGCGCCGGCGGCGCACCCGGCGGGGATGACGCCCTGGCCATGAGCATCTGCAGGCTGACAAAGTGGAACATCCAGTGGGCTTACCTGGCAAGCGACCTTGTGGTGCTGGCGCTCTCGGCCAGTTATATCCCGCTGCCGCGGCTGGGCTATTCCCTGCTCACTGTGCTGCTGAGCGGCCAGTTAATCGGCCTTGTACAGAATATCGGGAAAAACAGAACCGTACAAAAGGATGGTTGAGCTATGCGCATGCGTTTCAAACCCTATGCCGGGCCGGAGCTTGCGGCCTGCCCCTTCTGTGTGGATGAGCCCATGCAGAATAAGGGAAAATGGAACGGGCTGTTTGCCCGCCCCGCCCAGCCGCTGATGCTGGAGCTTGGCTGCGGCAAGGGAAAATTTCTGGCCCAGATGGCGGCCGCACACCCTGAGAACAATTATATCGGCATCGACATCACGGCAAAGGTGCTTATCCTCACAAAGCGAAACATCGACCGCGCCTATGCGCAGGCGGGCCGCGAGGTGGACAACGTGCGCATCCTCACGCACGACATCGAGCGCATCCGCAGCATGATGGGCGGGGGTGACAGAGTGAGCCGCATTTATATCAACTTCTGCAACCCATGGAACCGCAAAAAAGGCCATAAAAAGCACCGTCTGACGCATTCGCGCCAACTGGAGCAGTACCGCGATTTTCTTGTGGACGGCGGCGAGGTGTGGTTTAAGTGCGATGACGAAGACCTGTTTGAAGATTCTGTGGGCTATTTTGAGGAAATGGGCTTTGCGGTCACCTGGCTGACGCGCGATCTGCACGCCGATGAGCCTGCCTGGAATATCCGCACAGAGCATGAGGCCATGTTCACGGAAATGGGCATTCCCATCAAGGCGCTTATTGCAAAAAAGCTGCCGGGAGAATATTTTGCGCCCAAAAAGAAAAAGCCGCCGCAGGCGGCGCAAGAGGCACAAGGGGAATAAGATAAAAACCGCCGCGCGGCCCGAACAAACGGTGCCGCGCGGCGGTTTTGTAAACCTTTAGTTTAGTTTTCAAAATCACAGCATACGCGCTCGGATATCACGCTGTGCACATACTCCTTCACGGCCATGTGCGCGGGGTGGCACTGATAGGCATCCAGTGCCTCGCGGCTCTCCAGCGTGCACACAAGGCCCACGTCAAAGCCGTTGAAGCCGGGGCCCGCCTGGGCGCTCAAAAGGCCGGGCACAACGCCCACCAGTGCCTCCAGCCTGCGTTTCATCTCGCCGCCCTGCTGCGCCTTCTGTGATTTGTCCTTCAGGTTCCAAAGTACGATATGCGTCACCATGTGTTTCATTCTCCTTTTGTGTGTTTTTCTTCTATTTTCAAGCCGCCAAGCCCCATGTCGGCGCGAAGGGTGCTGCCGGAGGCGATGGCGCTTTTCCCGAATTTGTCCCGGATGGCATCCAGGCTCTTTTCCAGATTCTCCCGCCGGCTGCAGTCCTGCCCCGCCTCCGGCTCGAACAGAGAGAGCTGAGCCGCGGCGCCGTGCGAGACGTTCAGGGCCGTCACTGTCAGCATGCGGATGGGCGCGGGGAAACGCCAGTTTTGCCGCAGGAGCGCCACGGCTGCCCCGGCAATGTCTTTGGCGAGGTGGGTAGGCGAAGCAAGCTGTGTCTGCCGGGTGATGGTTTTGAAGCCCGCGTCCTTCACGGTAATCTGCACGGCGCCCGCATACAGCCCGTGCGCACGCAGGCGCGAGGCTACCTCATCGGAAAGGGCCACAAGGCCGGCGCGCGCGTCGGTAAGGGTGGTGAGGTCCCGCGGGAAGGTAAGGCCGTTGCCCACGCTTTTCACCTCGCGCTTTTCGTACACGCTGCGCACGGGCGTGCCCTCCTCGCCGTGGGCAAAGCCCCAAAGCTCGGCGCCCAGCTTTCCAAGGGCGGCTTCCAGAACGCCCGGCTCCGCACCGGCAAGCTGGCCAATGGTGGTGATGCCCAGCCTTTCCAGTGCCTGCCGTGCGGAGCGGCCCACATACAACAGCGAGCTCACCGGCAGGGGCCAAACCAGGGCCTGATAGTTCTGGGGGGAAAACTCTGTTACAGCGTCCGGCTTTTTGTAATCGGAGCCAAGCTTTGCGAAGGCCTTGGTAAAGCGGACGCCCACCGATATGGTAAGGCCCGTCTGGGCCTTCACCTCGCGGCGGATGCGGTGCGCCACGGCTGTGGGCGAGGGGCCGAACAGATGCCAGGAGGCCGTCATGTCCAGCCAGCTTTCGTCAATCCCGAAGGGCTCCACAAATTCAGTGTAACGCGCATAGATGGCGTTCACCCGCCCCGAGTATGCGCGGTACAGTTCGTGATGCGGGGGCAAAAGCGTAAGCTGCGGGCATTTCCGCCGGGCGCTGGCAACAGTCTCAGCAGTTTGGATGCCGTACCTTTTTGCCGGCTCGTTTTTGGCAAGGATGATGCCGTGCCGGTGCTGGGGGTCGCCGCACACGGCCACGGGCATATTTTTTAATTCCGGCCTTGACAAAAGCTCTACCGAGGCATAAAAGCTGTTACAGTCGCAGTGAAAAATCACGCGGTTCCCGGCCATGTGCGCACCCCTCTTCCTTCTTTGCCTATTATAGCATTTTATGCTACAATAAGAAAAGCAGCCGGCCCGTTTTTTACAGGCCGCAGTGCGGGCGGCCGCAAAAGAAAAGGATGTGAGCCTATGAAGCCGTTGCAGAAAAAAGATATGGCATACACGCTGTTTTGCTGGGTGTTTGCCGCTGTGTTTGCAGGCATCTGGCTGGGCTCTGTTGTGAACAACCGCACCTCGTATTACCAGTACCGCGTGCTGCCCATCGTTGTATGCGGCGCTGCGGCCCTGCTTGTGCTGGCGGGCGCATGGCGGTTGTGGAGGCGGTGGAATTTCACCCTTGCGCCCCGCAGGGAGGCTGCGCTTGTGGCCGGGATGCTGGCGGCTTATTTTGCCGTGCAGCTTGGCTTTTCTTTCCTGATGCAGGTAAGCGCTTCGCCCACGTGGGATTTCGGCATCGTATTCAGCGCGGCGAGGGAGTATGTGCTGAACGGCACCATGCCGGGGGAATATTTCACCCAGTTTCACAATAATGCGCCCATGTATCTGCTTCTTGTGGCATTTTTTAAGCTGCTGCACGCATTCGGCGCAGAAAATTTCATGCCCTTTGCACTGGTGCTGAACAATCTGCTTATCAATGCGTCGCTGCTGGCTCTGTACTGGGCGCTGCGCCAGCTGTACGGCGCGAAGAATGCGCTGTTTGGCCTGGCGGGCTCTTTTCTGTTCCTGTGCTTTCTGATGTACGGGCCCATTCTGTATACAGATACGGCGACCATGCCTTTTCCCATTCTGGCGCTTGCCGTGTGGCTTCGCGCGCGCCGGCTGCCGTGGGGGAAGGGCGCCGCGCTGCGCTGTGCCGCCGTGGGCCTGCTGGCGGCTGTGGGCGCATGGCTGAAGCTGACGGTGGCCATCATGCTCATCGCCGTCCTCATCGACGCGGCCCTTGGCACGGCCTGCGGGGCAAGGTGGAAGCGGGCGGGCTGCGCGCTTGCGGCCTTTGCCGTGCTGTACGGGGGCCTTTCCGCTGCGGCGCTGCACACGGCCTGGCTGCCAAAGTATGAAAAGGAGAAGTCTATCCCTTACCTGCACTGGGTGATGATGGGGCTGTACGACGACGGCGGCTATAATGATGACGCCTATAAGCTGACGCTTCAGGGGGAAACCTATGAGGAGCGGCTGGAGATAGATAAAAAGGAAATTGCCCGCAAAGTGCGGGAGATGGGCCCGGCCGGCCTTGCAGCGCATGCCGCCAAGAAGCTGATTTTTACCTTTGGCGAGGGCATGTATCACGCCCCCATCAAGCTGGACCTCGGCGCTGTGCACCAGAACCCGCTTCAGATGTATTTCATTCAGGGCAAGCAGCATTTGGGGCGCACGGCCTATGCCACCCTTGCCGTGCAGCTTGCGCTGCTGGCAGGCTTGTGCATGGCCGCCGCCCGTGCGGCACGCTTTCGGGCACATGGGGCAACAGTGGCGCGGGTGGCCGTGTTTGGGCTGCTGCTGTTTTTGCTTTTGTGGGAGACGCGCAGCCGTTACCTGATGAATTTTTTGCCCGTGCTTTTGCTGGCGGCCTTCCCCGGCACGCCTGCGCCCGTTGACGAAGCCGCACACAGTGCGGTAAAATAAACTGTCCGGGCCTGTGCTGCACATGGCTGGCACAGGCGGTTCGATGTATTTAGGAAGGAAGTGCCCGGAGATGGATAAAAACCTTGCCAAATTTTTGCAAGATATTGCGGCCACAGCCGCCAATGCGGCGGATTCGGCCCGCAGCGCGGTGGAGACGGCAGGTAAGGCCGCCATGGAGAAATATGATGAAGTGAAGACGCTGCGCGAGCTGAACCGGGAGCGCGCCGCACAGGAGGACATTTTTGCCGGCCTTGGCCGCATGCTGTATGCCATGCACATGGGCGCGGCTGGCGAGCATGTGCCTACCGAAGAGGGAGAAAAGACGCCGCAGCAGGTGATAGACGCCCTTCTGGTGAAGGCTGAACAGGCGCAGCAGCGCATCGATGTGTTGGCGGAAAAGCTAAGCGCAGAAAAAGCCGGGCCTGTGTGCCCGCAGTGCGGCCATGGCTGCGGCACGGAGGATGCGTTCTGCCCGGCCTGCGGCACCCGGTTGCCGCGGAAGGAGTAATGCATGGAATTCAGCCTGTATGAGATATTCTGGTATTTTGTCATCTATGCCGTGCTCGGCTGGGTGGTGGAGGTGTGCTTCTGTTCCATCAACACGGGCAGCTTTGTGAACCGGGGCTTTTTGAACGGGCCCGTGTGCCCCATTTACGGCTTTGGCATGGTGGCGGTGCTGGTGTGCCTGTGGCCGTTGCGCCATAACATTCTGGTGCTGTATGCAGGGGCTGTGGTGCTCACCAGCGCGCTGGAGCTTGTGACAGGCTGGGTGCTGAAAAAGCTGTTCCACACCTCCTGGTGGGATTATTCCAACATGCGTTTCAACCTGGGCGGCTATATCTGCCTGCGCTTCAGCCTCGTGTGGGGTGTGGGGGCCGTGCTGGTGGTAAAGCTGGTGCACCCGGCCATTGCCGCCCTAGTGGCGCTGGTGCCCCGCACGGCGGGCGTGGTGCTGGCCGTGCCGGTGGCGGCACTGTTTGTGTGCGACCTTATCATCACTGTGCTGGGCATTGCCCACATGAACCAGGACATCGGCCGCATTGACGATATTGTGCGTGCCATGCGCGCCGGCTCGGATATTTTGGCCGAAAATATTGGCGATACGGCGCTGGCGGTGGATAGAAAGGTGACCGGGGCAAAGCCCGCGGCGGCTGCAAGGCTGGACATTGCGCGCGCCGAGCTGCTTGACCGCCGCCGCCTTGTTGCCATGCGCCTGATGAAAGCCTTCCCGCACATGCGCAGCACACGCTATGTTGAAGGTTTCGAGCGCATCCGCCAGTGGGCAGAGGAAGAAAAACAGAAGCGGGCCGCAGGGAAAGCGGCGGCCCGCAGTGAGGAGAGAGAACAATGAACAAAGCGCCCCTGAAAGGCATGAAGGATTTTCTTCCCGAAGAGATGCGCGTGCGCGACTATGTGCAGGGGAAGATATTGGAGGTGTACCGCGCCAGCGGGTTTGAGCGCATCTCCACGCCTGTTCTGGAGGATATGGAAAACCTAGATAAATCGGACGGCGGCGACAACCTGAACCTGATATTTAAGGTGCTCAAGCGCGGTGAAAAGCTGGAAAAGGCGCTGGCTGCCGGCGGGGAAAAGGAACTTTCCGACATGGGCCTGCGCTATGACCTGACGCTGCCCCTTTCTCGCTATTATGCCGCCAACAAGGAAAAGCTGCCTGTGCCCTTCAAGGTCATCCAGACAGACCGTGTGTACCGCGCCGAGCGCCCGCAGAAGGGCCGTATGCGCGAATTTGTACAGTGCGACATCGACATTCTGGGGGACGAAAGCCTCAACGCCGAGGTGGAACTGATTGACGTGACGGCCCGCGCGCTGGTGGCCATCGGCTTTTCGGGCTTCACTGTGAACGTGAACGACCGCCGCCTGTTGCGCGGCATGCTGGGGGGGCTTGGGTTTGAACAGGAAAGCCTTGATTCCGTCTGCATCACCTTTGATAAACTGGATAAAATAGGCCCCTCCGGCGTGGCGGAAGAGCTGCGGGAAAAAGGTTTTGCGGAAACTGCCGTGGCTGCGCTGGAGGCATTTCTTGCAAAGGGTGTTTTCGGGCTGGACGATGTGGCCGCCCTGTGTGAGGATAAGGCGCTTTCAAATAATGTGCGCTATGTGCTGGAAACGGCGCGCGCGGCGGCAAAAGGCGCCTATGCGGTGGAATATAACCCTTCGCTGGTGCGCGGGCAGGGCTATTACACCGGCATGGTGTTTGAGGTGACGTGCGCAGAGTTTTCGGGGGCGGTGGCCGGCGGCGGCCGCTATGACGATATGGTGGGCAAGTTCCTGGGGCAGAAGGTGCCGGCGGTGGGCTTTTCCATTGGATTTGAGCGCATCTGCTCCATTCTGCTGGAGCGGGGTTTCACTGTGCCGCAGGCGGCAAAGCGCCTGGCGCTTTTGTACGGCCCGCAGGATGATTTTGCCTCTGTGCTGGAGAAGGCTGCGGCCCTGCGCGGCGAATATGAGGTGACGGTGCTGGCCGCCGCGAAAAAGCCGGGCAAGCAGTATGAGCGGCTGGCCCAGCGCGGGTTTGCCGCGGCCTGTCTGGCCGAAAAATACCCAGAGCTAAAGCCTCTTGCCTGAGCGGGAAAACACTCTGTTTTGAAGCCGCCGCCCGGCGCGCCTTTTCCGGCGGCAGGGGAGGAATGCAGCTTCTCCGGCGGCGCAAGGCCGCCTGTTCAGCGGCGCCCGCCTCAGGCGTACAAGAGTGGGCGGGCCTTCGCGACGGCTGCCGGGGACTTGCGCAATGCATGTGCCGAATACGCCAGGCGCCGGGCATCCCTTTTCCGCCCGGCCCGGCATGCTGTACACAGGACGGTGCAGAAACAGAAAAACAGGCGTTGTACGCACGGCTTTGCATACAGCGCCTGTTTTTCCATATGAGGAAGAAACTTCGCACTTGGCGAAAGATAGCTGGCTTTTTAGAATATGACCATAGCCACGGACAGAATGACGACGTGCACCAGCAGCATGGCCAAAAGAACTTTCCAGATGTATTTCACCCAGGTGGAGAACTCGATGCGCGAGATGGAGATGCCGCCCATCAGCACGCCGCTGGTGGGGGTAATGCCGTTGATCAGCGCGCAGGCGCCGCTCAGCACGCAAACCATCACCTCCGGCGCAAGGCCCAGGCTCTGCGTCAGCGGGCCCATGATGGGCATGGACACCGTGGCAAGGCCCGACGAGGACGGGATGAGGAAGGAGAGCAGCAAATATACCAGATAGGCAAGCCCTGTGAACAGGAAAGAGGAGGTGCCCTCCAGCGCCTTTGAGGCGTTTTCCAGAATGTACATGTCAAGGCCGGTGGTGCTCATGATAACAGAGATGCCGCGCGATACGGCGATGACAAGCGAAACGCTGATCAAATCGCCCGCACCGGACAGGAACGAGCCGACGATGTCGCGCTCTTTCAGGCCGTACACAAGGCCCACCACAATGGCCATTACCAGGAACCAGGCCGTCAGGTCACCGAAGTACCAGTCGCCCAGGTTGTTGCCCGTGAGGATGCTGGTGTGGTCAAAGATATGGATGCCGAACTGCCCCCAGGGAATCATGCCCACAATCATCACTACAAAGGAGACGGCAAACAGCGCCATGACCACCTTCTGGCGCGGGGTGAAGGTAACACCCGCATCCGGCGCCTTTTCGCCGCCGTATTCCTCTTCCACGGCCTTCCACTCTTCTGCGGTAAGCAGCGAGGCCGCCTTGTTGGCCTTCACCTTTTTGGCATAGCGCATCACATAGAACGCACCCACCGCATAGCAGGCCAGCCATGAAATGGCGCCCACGATGATGATGACCGTCTGGTCGATGGTGATGCCGGAGGTCTTCAGCGCGTCTACGCTGGAGGAAACAACAAAGGGGTTTACCGTAGAGCCCAGCACACCGGCCGTGGAGCCCAGCAGGATGGTGGAGGCAGCCGTGATGGCGTCAAACCCGGCGGCCACCATGGTGGCGGTGACCAGCGCATAGAAAGCAATGGTCTCTTCCGCCATGCCATAGGTGGTGCCGCCCAGGCTGATGAGGAACATCAGGATGGGGATCATGTAAATTTCTTTGCCGTTCAGCTTCTTTACAACAGTGGTGATGGCGGCGTTCAGCGCGCCGGTCTTCATCACTACGCCCAAAAAACCGCCCAGTACCAGCACGAACAGGGAAACGCCCAGCGCGCTGGAAAAGCCGTTGATGGGGGCCATAATCACATCGGAAAGCTTTGCCGGGGTGATGGCGGGAATGAACCGGGTGATGATGGCGATCACGATGGTGAGCAGGATAAGCACTGTGAACGCGGTTGGCATGCGGAACGATTTTTTCTGCTTTTTCACAAGAGATGCTCCTTTCGGGTAGACGCCCCTATGTTTTTTCGGCCCCTGTGAAGGGCCGGGGATCCTGATTGGGCTAAACACGCCCTGCGCGGCGGTTTATTTTGGCTTTGCGGCTGAAAACGGTTGACAGAATGAAAAACATTTAATAGAATGTGTTCATAGAATATATTCTATGAATGAATTCTATCACGCGTTTGTGGAAAAAACAAGTGCTTTTGAGAAAAAATTTTTGGCAAAAAGCACAAATTTTACTCAAGTATTATAGGCAAGGAGGCAAATCTGTCATGAAAGAATTGTTGCAGCGCGCAAAAGAACTGGAGCCGGAACTGTTGGAAAACCGCCGCTGGCTGCATCGCCACCCGGAGCTGGGCTTTGAGCTGAAGGAGACATGCGCCTTTGTGGAGGAAAAGCTGAAGGCAATGGGCTATGCCCCGCAGCGCATGAGCAAGGCAGGTATCGTGGCCACTGTGGGCAAAACGGGGGGAAAGACTATCCTCCTGCGAGCCGACATGGATGCGCTGCCCATGAAGGAGGAATCGGGCCTTGATTTTTCCGCCACCGGCAATGCGGCGCACACCTGTGGGCACGACACGCACACGGCCATGCTGCTTGCCGCCGCCAAAATGCTGAAAGAGCGCGAGGAAGAGCTGAACGGCTGCGTGAAGCTGATGTTCCAGCCGGACGAGGAGGGCACGAACCCGCTGGGCTTTTCCGGCGCGCAGGCCATGCTGAAGGACGGTATTCTGGAAAACCCGCATGTGGACGCGGTGGTTTCTATGCATATCATGTCGCAGAGCCCTTACAGCGCGGGCACCATTTACACCCGCCGCGGGCCCATGATGTCTTCGTGTGACACCATCACCATCACCATCACAGGCAAGGGCACGCACGGCAGCATGCCGCAGGAGGGCGTGGATGCCCTGAACGTGGGTGTGCACATCTATTCGGCCCTGCAAAATCTTACTGCACGCGAGCTGGCGCCGGAGGAGCAGGGCGTGCTCACCATCGGCAGCTTCAACGGCGGCGAGGCGGCCAATGTCCTGCCGGAGAAGGTGTGCCTGGTGGGCACCATGCGCACTACGGTGGAGGCCACGCGCACCCGCTTCAAAAAGCGCATCGAGGCCATCTGCGCGGGCATGGCGCAGGCGTTCGGCGCCAAAGCGGAGGTGGAATTCACGCAGGGCATCCCAAGCGTGTACAACGAGCCCGCACTGACGCAGCGCGTGATGGACTACACAAGCGAGCTGTTGGGCGAGGAAGTGCCCGAGATGCGCGCGCCCTTCTCCGGCTCGGACGATTTGAGCGAGCTGTCGCAGGCAGCGCCCACATGCTACCTTATCCTCTCAGGCGGCACGCCTGAGGAGGGGTATCCGTACCCGCAGCACAACCCGCGCGTTACGTTTAATGAAAGCGTGCTGTACCGCGGCGCGGCGGTGTTTGCCAATGCGGCTATGGAATGGCTGCGTGAAAACGGCTGATATCTTTGCCCGAAAAATAAAAAAGCGGGGCCCTCTGCCGGTGTGCAGGGGGCCCTGCCTTTTTGCTGTTAGCGAAACGACAACCCGCGGCTGTGCCGTGGAGAATAAAAGGGCTTTCGCTGCCGGCTTCGAGCGAAGCGAGATTGGGTATTCAATACCAAAAGATGCAGCACGCAATGGAAAGAACTCCGTTTACGGGGGGCGGGGCGAGCGATGCAAAAGACAGAGTATTCAGTGCCTCTTGAGAGGCTTGACGGCAGTATGCTCTTCCAGGGCTTACGCAGCCCCCGGCTGTGCCGGGGGGGACTGACTACATATGTCAGCCTGTTGTGAAAATGTGCGCCGGCTGGTATAATGGCAGGTAAGCGGGCCTGTACAGGCCCTTTGTGCATGGGTGTGCACAGAAGGTGGTGGAAAATACGGTGGAGAAAAAAGCCACAAAGCGGGCGCTGCAGGCGCAGAGAACAAAGGAGAATATTTACCGCTGCGGTGTGAAGCTGTTTCGGGAATATGGTTTTGAGGCCGTAACTGTAGAGCAGCTGGCAAGGGCAGCGGGCGTAGGCATCGGCACATTTTACCACTATTACCCCTCGAAAATGGCGCTTTATACCGAACTTTTCATCCATGCGGAGGATTATTTTGAAGAGTTTGAAACCGGGCAGGCCCTGCAGGGCAGCGCCTATGATGTGCTGCAGCAGTATTTCAAAAAATATGCCGCGCTGAATGCAGAGCCTGGGCAGGAGTTTGCCCAGGTGCTGGTTACGCGGGAGGGCCGTGCCTTTCTGGGCGGCAACCGCGATTTTGAAAAGAAGCTGGAGGCCTTGCTGGCCCATTATCAGCAGGAAGGGCAGCTGAACACGAGCCGCACTGCTGCCGAATGGTGCGAGTATTTGTTTATCTGTGCACGCGGCGTGCTGTTCGACTGGTCCATTCATCCCAGCACGGATTATGATGTGGAAAAAAAGATGCATTTTGTGATAGGCAATGCTTTGCAGGCAATGCTGCAAAAGTAAAAAACACTCCCGCAGAAGAGCCGAGGCCGGCCTTTCTGCGGGAGTGCTTTTTACTGTTCAGGCAAGTTCTTTTTCCACAAGCTGTGCCAGCTCGCGGGCGATAGTGCCGATCTCGGCCTCATCCTCGCCCTCTACCATCACACGCACCAGCGGTTCGGTGCCGGATACACGCACCAGCACGCGCCCATGGCTGCCAAGCCTGTCTTTGGCGTCTGCACAGGCTGTTTTGATGGCGTCGTTATTGTAAAACTGCAGCTTGCCCTCTTTTGAAACCGTCACGTTCACCATCACCTGCGGCATGCGGCGCATCACGCGGGCCAGCTCGCTCAAAGGCCGGCCGCTGCGCTTCATCAGGCATAAAAGTTGAATGGCTGTCAGCTGGCCGTCGCCGGTGGTGGCAAAATCGCGGAAAATCACATGGCCGGATTGTTCGCCCCCCAGCACGTAGCCCTCCAGCTCCATTTCCTCCAGCACATAGCGGTCCCCCACTTTAGTGGCGGCAAACTTCAAGCCGTTCTCTTCACAGAAGCGGGAAAACCCCATGTTCGTGAGCACGGTGCCCACAATGGTGCTGCGGCGCAGCTTGCCGCGGCGGGCAAGGTCCAGCCCGCAGATGGCCATGATAAAATCGCCGTCCACAACTTCGCC